>AUXO016729637.1_pt1 | contig 19490 bp, 16 predicted proteins | sample 768731 | NCBI WGS metagenome assembly AUXO01 (sample SAMN02715735, study PRJNA202380) | gut metagenome | biome: sheep rumen | host: Ovis aries | place: New Zealand: Palmerston North
TGTTGGAAAAATGAATCAACACCAGAACTTACAGCTTTATATGAAGCTACTCCAGAACCTATTGCTGCAAATGCATTTCCGTCATTAGCATAACTTTCAGCCCCCATAAATACTGCAACGCCAGCTCCAGCTTGGAATTTCGCCATTTTTCCAATTTCTTTAACAACTTGTGAATTTCTAAAGCCGTTTACAGCACCACTAGTAAATCCTTTAATACTCCTTAAAGTACCTGATTCTCTACTATTTTTTTCCTGTGTTCTATATTGCTTAGCCATTTCACTTCTTGCTCTTGCTTTAGCACGACTAGCTGTTAATGTTGGGTCACTATTCATTAACGCCGCAGCTCTAGCTGAAACAGCTTTATCCATATTATTTCTCATTGCAGAATATTTTTTCTTAATTTTAGCTTTTTCCTCTTCTGAACCTGCATTTGCTAAATCTTTCTTTTCATATGAATCTAATTTTCTTTCATCTTTATCAGCACTAGCATTATCATGGCTTTCCATATAATCATCTTTTCTCTCTTGGAAAGTTTTTCCACCGCTACCAACAATTGTTCTTAATGCATATGCATTAGCACCCATGTTAGCCATTATTTCTCCTCTATTTTTAAAGACATTCGTTGCAGTATTTACTGCTTTTCCAGCAAACATACCTGCTGATTTTCCTACACCAGAAGCATATTTCATTCCTAACATTGCTGTTGCAGCTCCTGCTGCTAAAGATGTATTCTTATTATCATCAGCAAAGCTGAATATTTTTCTAACAATATCTTCTGCTTCTTTTACAAATTTAATACACAATACTGCTATTAACCCTGCTGCTAATTTATTTACACCATCATTTGTTAGTAATTCAAAAGACATACTAATTAAAACGGCATAAATAATACAATGAAATGGTTGAATTAAAACTGTAAAAATAAATTCTTTTAGCCATGCATTTAATGCTTGAGCTTTTCCATCACCCATCTTATCTATTGCATATGTTAATGTGATAAGTGGTGCAATTATTAATAAAAATGCAAGCTTTAGCATACGAGAAAAATATGAGATTAATAATCCTAATGTTTGCCATGCAATTAAGACATATACAATAGTTGCAGCAATTCCATCTACACTACCACTTGTAGCTATTTCTCCAATAGCATCAATAGCTGCATTAATACTATCACTATTATTTGATGAAGAAGCATTACTAGTAACAAACGCTTCAATAGTGCTAACTAATGCACTATTTACATGAATTACAAATACTATAATAAAACTTAATAAAAATATTAACGCTAAACTTACCGCCCAATCTGTAAGCATTTTATTATATACTGCTCTATCAGAAGCTATTGTTGAAATAGCCATTCTAATACCAACATAAACTAAGACTGCAAGTAAGATTGCTGAAGCCACTAATCTCATTGCATTATACCAAGTTGCAACTCCTCTTCTAATTGTCATTACTATTGTATCTTCATTTGTTACATCAAAAAAATTAATATCAAGCATTCCAACTTTATTAAATAATATATCATATGGGCTAATTGTAGATGTATCTTGTGCACTTCCACCATCTGTACTTGGAGTATCGCAATATGCAACAGATGCAGTAAGTGATTGCATTCCATGAGCGAGTCCTATTGCTACAAGCCTTATAGGGTAAGTAAACCAACCAACAACTGTTCCTAACATTTTTGTTAAGAATTTTTCTACTTCACTTTCCCCAGCTGCATAAACGACATTACTTATAATAAAGTTATTTAATAATAATACTATTAAAATTAGCACTAAAATCTTTTTTAATGTTTTGTTCAACATTTCACCTTCTCTCTTAGCTCTATAAATTATTTAACAGTTGATTAATATTTATAATAGGCCCTGCTTCTTGTTTTATTTTCTTTTGTTTTGCCATTGTTTTTTCTTTTTCAGCTAATTTCCTTTTTAATCTACTATAATTGTCAACTTTTACTTTTTCTTCTATACTTAATGCATCATAATCTACACTTGATACATCAAAATCTTTTGGATAGCCATTGTTTATCTCTTCCATTAATATATCTCTTTGAGTTTTATAATATTCTGTCTCAGCACTACTAAGTGCTTTAGATTGTTTTTTATATGCAGAAGAACCTTTAACTTTAATTTCTTTTCCTCTTTTATTAATTTCTTTCATAACAAATAATTGTTCCAATATTTTTGAAGAATTTAAACCATTTAATTCATCATCTGCACTTAGTATAGCAAGTCCTTCTTCTGGAGTATCTAAAGAAACCTCAAGAGCTTGTTTTAATTTATTTTTCCTTTTTTCTACCTCAGCATTTGCTTTACTCATTACTTCTTCTTTTTCTCTACCAGAAACTTTCTTTGCTGTACTTTCACTTGTATCTGAAGATTCTTCATCTTTTCTATATAATAAATATTGTTTTATAGCTTCCATATAATCGCTTTTTTTACTTGCTGGAATTCTAGATGCTACATTTGGAGATGTATGAGCTGTATCTGTATTTTCTTTGCCTCTATTCTGACTATCTGAACTATGATTATTAGAATTAGACCCTATTGGACCATTTTGTGCATTTGGATTTAATACTGCTCCTACCTTACTTAACATTCTATCTAGAATAGATTCTTTACTTATAGTATCATACACACTTTTCTTACTTTTTGAAGATTCGGAACCCTTAGATAGTTCTTTTTGAATTGCTTCTTCAACAGACTCTTTTATAGCAGATCTTTCTATATTATTCATTTTTTCAAATATTTCATTTTCTTTAGCTATTTTTTTATTAACTCTTTTGGTTTTTCTCTTAATTGTAGATACTAAAGCACTTCTTCCACCTTTAAACAATTCTTCAACTTTTTGATCTTTTGAAATAATATTAGCCTTAATAAGTTCAGAATTCAATTCTGAAATAACATGATTTAATTTTGACTCACTATTAATCTCTAAAGGTTTTGAATTTGCTATTTTTAATAAAATAGCATCAATACTATCATTTAATTTCTTTATCTCTGCATCATTAATTTTCTTTTCTTTAATTTCTTCTTTAGCAATTGCACTTTCATCTGTAGAACTTTTTCTAGTATTATTTGAATTCTCAGCATTTGAAGATTCATGAGAAGAATCATCATTATTTCTTCCAAAAGAACCTTCCTCATTTATTTTAATAAGTTCTCCAGTCTTTTTATTATATTTATATCCCATTTGTGCAAGAATTTCTTCTCTTTGATTATCAGCAAAATCTTCAATTTCTTTTTCAGTATTTACACTAGCTTCCATAGCAATTGTTTTTAAAGCATCTTCTTCAAATTCTTTTTCTTGTGCTTTTAATTGTTTATAACTTTGTTTATTTATTGCATCTTCTGCTTCACTTACTCTTCTAACTTTATACTCACTTTTATCATACATACTATGTATAATAGGTCTACCTTTAGAATCTCTAGCATCTGCTAATCTTCTACTTTTATCATAAGCAAATCTATCATATGCTTTAAGTGCAGAATATGTTACAGCTCCTCCTGCAAGTCCACCAACAAGTGTAGAAGCTACTACTGTTCCAGCTCTTAAACCTTTAAATAAATTTGGATGCTTTTCTCTAATTCTATTTACAGCAAGTTGTCCTTGTTCTGCTCTCATCCTTTCAATAGCAATATCTTTCATATTATTTAATGCTGGTGTTGAAAATGCCTTAAAATTGTATTTTCTATTTTTATAATTTACTGACGTATTTAAACTTGGAATATATCCTAGTTTTTTAAAAGCTCCATATTTATTTGGTACACCATATGCTAGAAGACCCATTCCAAGTCTAGGGTGAAATGCAAATGTAGATAAACCAACAAACATTGCAGCTGTCCCTAAGAATCCATTTTTAAGTGGTTTAACAATATTTTCATTAAATACTTTACTATCTTCATCTGTAAAACCAAGTAAATTCTTTGGACTTAATTGGTATATTGCAGAATTTTTATCTGAAACCATTTTATTTGTTTGATAATCATAATGACTTGTACCGAGTAATAGACCCTTTTTAGGGGAATATACTTTATTTCCTTTTGAATCTAATTTAAATTCAAAATAATTATCTATGTCTAACAGTCTTTCCATATGTCCTTTTAAAACATCACCATGTGTTACTGTATTTAATTCTTGCTTTCTTTCTAAATTATTATATGCATATATATAATTTTCAAGAGCCTTCTGATCATCTGGATTTTTCTCGTATTCTGCTTTAGCTTTTTCAAAAGCACTTGTTAAGTCTCCTAAAGAAATATTAGAAAGTTCTTTATCTCTTCTATGATGATAAACTGCATTACCAATAATTGGTATTTTAGTTGCAATTCCATCTGAACCATAATTCGGAACTGAATTTGAATTTCCTGAAGCATTATTACTAGATAAATCTTCATCATTACCAGAATCATCATTTGATTCTGAAGCAGCATTTATATTTGAAGAAGCAACTGCAGATTGTATGCCATTACTTAATCCACTTCTTATTGCAGATGCTGCCACAATAGCTCCACCTACTCCTATTTTTCCAGCTGCTGCAACTGTTTTTCCATAAAATGAATTTCCAACGTTCTTAGCAATTGCTGTAGCACCTTTATAAGTTCCGAACATATTTCTCGCTCTTTCTTCAAGATTTCCAGCTTTATCAGTTTCTTTTAGTAAACCACTAGAATTTAAATTAAATACTTTTCTAAATATATCTTCTGCTTTTAAAGAAAAATTCATAACAATTAATGCAACTACAATTCCAGCAACATTTTTTAAAGATAAAACTAACACAGTTGAAATAAATACAGAATAAATTATTGCATGAACAGTTTGAATAATTACATTAATTATATATTCTGATAACCACTTTTTTAGTGCCATTGTTCTTCCAGATAATGCTTTTTGAAGTGCATATGCAAAACCAACTCCTGGCCCCATAATCATTAAAACAGCTATTACAAACATTCTTTTTAAATAAACTAAAGTATATCGTATAGCCATATATACCATAGACATATATAAAACCATTCCAATTAAACCATTAACTAATTTAGCATCATAAGCTCTAGTTCTTATTTCTTCATATATATCTATTTCTAATTCTTCACTAGTATATTCAGCTGATGATCCATCTGATGTTTTTTCAGCTAATTCCATTTTTTGAATAGTATGTGTATTTATATCTGTTGCATATTCTTTTACAATATTAACAAATGTTTCATTAATATATATAGTAAAATACATTATATAATGAATTAAAAATATTATTAAAATACCAACAACCCAATCTACTAACATTCTTTTATACATTGCTCTTTCAGAAGCAACTGTATTTAATGCTATCTTAATTCCTATAAATACAAGAACTGCAAGCATTCCAGCTAATGCTATTATTCTTATTGTATAATACCAAAAAGAAACATATTTTTTTAATTCAATAATTACTGGTTCAGCATCTAACAATTGTTTATATTTAGCACAAGAATCACATGAACCATTACATGTACATCCGCCTGTACATGTGCCATCAGGGCAACACTCGCTACATACTTTCTGACATTTTTTACACCTTAATATTCCACCTGTTGGAGAATATTTTTTATTATATTCTGTTTTAAAAAAGTTTGCATCTAATGCTGGAACTTGGTTGTATACAATTGCTTGAACAGTAACATTATTTTCTGATGTAACAATAGACATTAAATCTGTATTACTTATTTCATTATTCATATCTAATCCACAAGTAGCATCTAATGCAGCTGTAAGTAGTCTTTCAATAAGAGCTGTCCATCCAATAAAAGGTGCTCTAATAGCCATTGAAATTGCACCAATTATCCAATCTGCAACTTCAGCAAGTGCATTAATTAACCAATCAAACACACCTTCTTTTGCTACATATTGACCTTTTTGAGTTCCAGCGTAATAAAACTCATCTGACTTAATATCTAATTTAGCATAAGACGCAGGAGTAGTACAAAAAGAAATAAATATAGCTAGTATAATTATTAATATTACTATTTTCTTAAGTAAATTTCTAAGTACTACCATTTCTACCTCCTATCTAAGTTCAATTGTTTTTCCATTATCATATGTTAGAATTCCATTATTGTAACTTTCAAACTTATAATCATCTTTTCCTTCAATTATTCTCTGCACATTACCATTTTCTAGATTGTATAAAAATATACCCTTTCCAATTTTTGAATATAGAAAATATTCATTTGAAATCCAAATATAATCATTTATTCCATCAAATAATTCTCTGTTTGGCTTTTCTCCTGTTTTGGAAATAAACTTTATACAATATATACCATTATTAGAATCCATTTCAGGTAAAATATTATAAACTAAACTTTCATTTTTTGTATTCTTTTCATTATCTTGAATATTATTTATATAATCTTTACTTTTTTCTATTAAATCCTTTTCTTCAGTTATTCGTCTTTTTTCAGCTTCAAATACACAATCTATTTGTAGTCTTGAAATAAAATCTGAATTTTTTAAATATGGCTCAATACTATTAATATCGCCCTTAATATTATTATACACCAAAATTCCGTTCGTGTCATCATAATTTACTTTAATTTCAATACCTTTTAAAGGATATGCTATGAAAACATAATTTGAAGAATAATTATATTCACTATAATCTGGCCATGTATATGTCAATTGGTTCATAAATTCCAATAAATCACTATCATCACCATCTAAATAGTATTCATATAAATCTAAAAATTGCTCAGTTCCATAATAATCATCTTTAATTGCATATATAGAAATCACATCATTTGTAAAAAATGCATAAATATCATTTCCTTTATAGCCAATTACATTTAGTTCTTCGTCTTCAAAAGTTGGTTTTCCAAGGATATCTTTTACATCATCTAAGTTCATTCCTGGATATATATTATCTATAACACTCCCCCTATAATTACGTGTAAAAATAATATTATATATTTTTGATTGGATATTTCTTACAAATATACCTTCATCAAAATATATATTATATTGATTAAATGTACTCTCTCTTGTACCAAAATCAATTAAAGAATTCCAATTATTATTTTTACATTCTTTTAGTTTTTCAGAACTAATGTTTAAATTGGTTATAGGTATCTCTTCATATGATTTCATACTAATTTGTAAATCCATATAAATAAAATAATCCTCAATACCATTAATAATAATTGATTCTATTTCATCATTTTTGCATAATACTTCTATTGTAATATCATTTTTCTCATCAAACATTCTATAACTATTATACTTTATTACTTTTGCAACATCATTTAATAATGCATTATAATAATCTTCATTACTCTTATCATCTTCATCATATGGTAAAACTTTTAACTCTAAATTTATGTCTAAATAAAAAGCTGGATCTTCACTTTCTTTTTCCGAAATATATTTTGATTTATGATACTCAATAACTTGCTTTACAGTTGTTAAACTGTTATATGACAAGTTGTATTCTTCACTATTATGTTTATTAATTACTAATACAGCAATCAAAAATATAAAAATAAAGGTGCAAACTAAAATAGCACAGAAAATAACTCTATTCAACCCCTTATTTTTATATTTTTGATTTTTCATTTCTTACTCCTTACTTTTTTCTTCTTTCAATCTCCATTTTTTCAATTGAATTTTCATCATTTTTAAATGTAATTAAACCATTTTTTACCAATTTCTTAGAATCATCTGTAAAACAATAATTGTTATAAAGTATAATTCCTTTTGGATCATTATCTTTTATATCTATTTCAATTCCATATGATGAAAGCATTATATTAGCAGTTTTATTCTCCACATCATATTCACAGTAATCATATGTAGGCATTTGACCAGTAAGTAGTATTATAAATCTTTCAAAATTTTTATTATCAAGATATTTTTCTAATAATTCTTCGAATTTAACATTTTTAGTATATGAATATCCATAAACAGAAATTTCATCATCATATATAAAATAATATAATTGATTAGTTCTATATCCCAAGTAACCTTCTTCTATTCCACCATAGCAATTATTAGGATTTTCCATATAAAATTCTTCAAGTGAAGCGTCATTATCTACGTTATTGAAAATCTTTTCATCATATTTTCTTGAAAAAACAATATTTCTAACAACTTTATTTCCAACAATTCTTAGCTTAACAGTATTATTCAAATAGCTAATATATCCGTTATCTAAATGAGTACCTTCACCAAGTTCTTCTTCTATACTAGAAAATTTCATACCACTATCTTTTAAATTTGTTAACAAGGAATTTACAGATTTTATTGTATCTGATTCTTTTGGTAATTTAATATTATTAATTTCAACATAGTCATTTCCGTCTACATTATTATAGTAATCCTCAATTGAATTAATTACTATAACATGTTTTTCATTTGTAGTATCATATTTAGCAAAAATCTCTAGCTCCTTATTATTATCAATTAAATAAAAATCTGATTTTTCATAAAATCTAGATATATCATTAACAATAGATTTAAAGTAATTTTCATTGCTTTTACCATTGTCATCAAATAAATTCTTAGAAAATCTCACATATATTTTATTATTATCTACTTTATAAAATTTGCAATCATATTCTATTACAACATCTTCAACCGTTTCCTTAAATTCATTATTTGCAGTAGTAACTGAAATATTTGAACTTGTATCAGATAAATTATAAGAAATAACAATATACAATAAGAAACAAAGTATTGCAAAAAATAAAAGAATAAATCCTACTATAACTAATCTTAAAATATTATTATTTTTCAAATATTTACTTTCCTTTCTTGAATAGTCTATCTCTTATACCATTAAATGTAACAGAATCACTAACATTAAATACAACTCTTACCATTTTTTCAACTGTTCCCATTGATAACAACAAGAAAATAGCTATAATAGGAGCTTTTGAAGCTATATTATTTGCAGTCATTACAATTACTAAAAAAATAATAGCATGTAATGGCTGTATTAATACATTTAACATAAACTCTTTAAGCCAATTAGAAAAAGCTTGTGCTTTTCCATCTCCTGCTTTATCTATTGAATATGTTATTGTAACTAATGGAGCAATTGCTACAAGAAAACCTATCATAAAAAATCTCTTTGTATATGTCCATAAAAACTTGATTTCCATATATAATAAAACCCAATACATTATAGACCACATTGTAAGCTCAATTCCAGATGCAGAAAACACTAGTTCTAACACAATATTTCTTACAACATTTTCAAATACTTCATTAGTGTTACCACCCATTAATGAATTTCTAAGCTCGTAGAAAACACCAATTAGAACTTCTTCTATGGTGAACAAAGCAGCCATAATATAAGGCATTGCAAAAATAATAACAATACTTTCAAACCAACCAATAAGCATCTTCTTATATTTTGCTTGTTCTGATGCAACAGTAGAAATAGCCATTCTTATACCAATATATACTAAAACCACTAAACCAATAATAAGAGCTAATATTCTACATATTGTATAAACACTTGCTATACTTTCTTTAATTAATTTGTTATTTTCATTAATTGGTAGTTCTAAATCTCCAATTTTATATGTATCATTTGTATTAAAGTAATTAGCATTAAGTAGTGGAATTCTATTAAAAACTAATCTATCTATTGTAACAAAATATTGTAATTCACCATTTTCAACTGTATATGTTAATTGTCCAAAAATAATATCTAATTCTAATGCAATAACTGCATTAAAAAGCCTTGATAATATTCCTAAAACAAAACCGACAATTGATGAACCAAAATTAGCAAAAGATAGTGTCGTTTTAATACTATCATCTTGCTTATGAGCAGCTGTACCTTCCTCTAAAATACTTTTCATCATTCCGTCACTTGGCTTAGCTTCTTGAGCTAAAACTGAGTCATCTGCATTATCTTCAGCTGCTCCATAAGAACTATTTAAAAATATGAAATTAAACAATAATACTATTAATAACATTGATGTTACTAATTTTTTCATATTTTCCATAATTTTTTCCTTTTAATTAGAACTATTTAATGCTTCTTTCTTTGCTCTTTCCATTTGAGATTGCTTATTTAAGTTTGTTTCAACAAATTCAAATTCCTTCTTAGTTGGTTGAATTGCAAGTATAGCTGAATCACCACCAACTTTAAGCAATCCTTCACCTCTATTACATGTAATTAAAAATCCAGCTTCACCTTCACTTAGTTTAAATACTTCTTTTAAATACTGAATTTCTGATTTATCTTGTGCTAAGAATAATTTTGTATCAGAAGATGTTAAAACTGCTTGTACCTCTTGTTTTTCATAAAAGTCTTGGAATTTTTGTGAAATAACAGCAAGAGAAACATTTCTTTTTCTGGCACGTCTAGCCATTGTATTTAAGAAATCTACAGCTTCAGGATAAGGTAAAAGCATCCAAGCCTCATCAACTAAAACTCTCTTTTTAGCAGCTTTTGTTTTATCTTCACTATTTTTCTTAACATATTTTTCCCAAACCCATGATAGCATTATTTGCTGTGCTAAAGGTCTTGCAAATCTTTCCTCTAATTGAGAAATATCTATATTAATAAATGGAACACCATCTAATAATTCAAAAGTAGATTGTCCATCAAAATATGCCATTTGTCCTTGATATTCTCTAACATACTGTTTCATAACTTTTACTAAATAACTGTAGTGGAAACGATAATCTGGGTTTTCATTTTCTGTTGCTTTTCTACAAATTCTTTTATACCATGAACCAATTGTAGGCATTTGCTTTTTAGTTCTTCCTAAATAATTTTGGGAAATATCTATTTTTCCTTTATCATCTCTTTCATATAAACTTTCAACATTATTTGTTATACCAAGAGCAGCATATTCTTCAGCAACAGATTCAGAAATTATCTGTTTAGTAAGCTCATTTACTTCTTGGCTTCTTGTACTACCTCTTGCCATTGTTAGTAATCCATTTGTAACGTCTTCAACTTTATTTTCAACACTTAATACAGTTCTTTCTTTTCCTGTTATTTCATCTTTAATAATTTCAGGTTCTATATCAAACAAATTTATAACTGTTTTAGAATTTGGGCTTAATGTAACATTAACACCACCTAGTGCTTCAGCAACTATTCCATACTCACCTTCAGCATCTAGAGCTAAACTTTCTATTCCCATAAGTACTGCTGAACGAGCTGTAATAGTTTTTATAGTAACAGATTTTCCAGCACCAGATTTTCCAAATATAACCATATTATAGTTATTAAGTGATGAACTAAAATTATCATATAATATAGGTAATCCAGTTTGTTTATTAAATCCTAAAGGAATACCATTTTCATGTCCTACTTCAGAATTGAAAAATGGAAATACAGTAGACATTGCTCTTCTATCAAATGTATGTGATTTTGTTAAAATATTATCAGAAAAAGGTAAATTGCTTCTAAATGCTTCATCTTGTATTGCCCAAGCTGGTTTAATATCGATAAGGTTTTTTGACATCTCATTTGATAAAAGCTCTGTATATCTATCAAGTTCATCCATACTATATGCAAAAATTGTTGCAATTATAGATGAATCAAATAACTTATTAAAACCAGCAGCTATGGCATCACGTAGTTCTTCTGCTTCCATTCTCTTTTGAGCTATTATTCTCTCTCTGTTTATATCTCCTCTATCTAAAGCAACGATTCTTTCAGACTCTAATTCATTTATTGTTCTATTTAAATCAGTTTGTGAAGATGCTTCACTAACAGGATTTATAAATACAGATACATTTATATCTCCAAAAGTATACATTCCTCTTAAAAATTCTGGAAAAGTACACATTCTTGGAAGATTAGCAACAACCATGCTTCTAGCATATCTAGTTCTTGATGAAGCAATTTCTAAATGATTAGTATAACTTGCATCTATTCCGCCAGGAGCAATTAAAGATTTTATATCTTTCTCATTTCTTTTAAAAATACTATCTTCTTCTTTTTTTATACTATCTATTTCATTAGTAGTTTCTTTCTTTTTATTATTTCCAAACATATTATATCCTCCTTATCTTTAGTCCTCTATTCTTCTTCTTTTAACCACTTTTTTTCTAGGAGCAGTAGTTTGGGCTTCCTGCAATTCAGGTTTTTTTACTTCATTGCCAACTTTTTCGACTTCTCTTTTAGCTAATTGATATACTCTAGGGTCTAATTGATCATGATATGAATCTATTAACTCACTAGCTTTTTGTTTAATTCTTTCTGTTTTATTAATCTTAAATTCAAGTTCCTCAACTTGTCTTTGTCTATCAGCTTTTAAGATACTATCTGTTGCCATATCAATTGCAGCAATATTAATTTCTTGTTCAATTTTTTCTTGTTTTTTCTGTAATACATCTTTGCCTGTACTATATAATGAATCATACTGAGCATCTAAAACTTTTGAAAGTTGTAATAATTCAGATTCATCTCTATTATAAGCAATATATAATAGTTCTGCTAATTCTTCAGAGTCTAAAATACGGCTAGAAACTTGTGATGTACTTAGGGAACTCGCTATATTTTGACATCTTGTATATAATTCAGAAAAACACATATTATATATTTCTTCTTTAGACCATCTATCTAAATTTCCACCAATTTCTGCTGAATAATATGAAACTACAACATATGTTCTTTGTTGTAATACATTTTTATTTGAACTCATTTTTTCAACATAATCTGTAATATTTATACCATATTCTAATATATTTACTTTTCTTCTCTTTTCAAATTCTAGTTTTTCTCTTAATGCCTTATTACCAGAAGTTTGAGCAAGTTTTGCATCTATTTTATCTATTTCAACTGTTAAATTATCTATTCTTGCTTTATATTCTTCAATTATATCTCTTAAATTTAATGTTCTACTTTGAACATATAATTGAATTGGAAATCTTAAAGTATTTAGGAATTGTACAAATCCTTCTTCAACTGCTATTTTTTCATCTTCACTCATTAAATCATAATTTACACCATTACACTGTAAAATCATAATATATTGTGCGCCGTTTTTTCTTACTATCATATTATCAACGATTTCATCAAATTCCATAAATTCATAAATTGATTCTCTTGATAAATTGGTTGTAAATTTTCCATAATTTTGAATTCTATTTTTCTTGTTTTCATCATCTTGAGTTAATAACTCATCCTCTTCCTCTTTACGCTTTTCAACTTTTTTTGGTCTCATTAAGTAAACATATAATAGAATTAATAAAATCATTATAATAAAAATAAGAACTATACCAAGTTGAAGTAAAGGTATTACATTACTGTTCATTTGCACTTTCCTCCTTATTTATTTCTTTTGTATAAACATATAATCTTCTTCTTTTCTTATGTTTAAAATACCTAAGTACAATTTCATAAATTGGTTCTCCACCAATTTTCTTTGTAACAGGTATTGCGACAATTGTAGGGATTTTTATAGCTCCTACTACAAAACCTATTAATGCAAAAAATGCCATAATTCCTAGACCAACAGGCATCATATTCATTGCTCTAAATATGAAAAGAAAAATTGCGCCAACCATTACTCCTACCGCAGTAGAAATTAAAGACTTAATTGTAAATATGTATAATATTCTTGTTTCACCTCTATAATTACGAGGTATATAATATGTCCCCATAAAAATCCTCCCCTTATTATAATGAATTATTTGCAAAAGTTAATACTATTTTCCAAATAAAATATGCTCCAAAAATAACAAAACCTGAAACTACTAATCCAATTAATTGAACTTTTAACTTAGCTTGTGCATCTGGTCCAGATGTTAAATATTTAATACCCATATATGTTGTAACAGCTACTAATACACCAGCACCAATTGTCATAAGTAATCTAGCAAGTTCAACAAATGGTTTAACAACATTTCCCGTATCAACATTTACACCTTGACCTTGTGATTCAAATGAATTAATTTGCCCTCTCATATCACTTAAAAGACTTGCATGAGAATAATTAAAATTTGAAAATACCACAAAAAATAAGGATAATGCTAATAAAGTTTTAATAAATAACATTTTTTTCATTTTTCTCACCCTTTCTTGCAAGAATTGCTATATAACTATAATAAATCTAATTTCTTCGCATAATATCACTATTATATTAATTATACTTAAAACAAAAATTTTTTTCAATATTTTTGTATAATATTTGATATTTTTAATAAAATTGTAACAAAAAAAGATTTTTGCAAATTACATAAGTATCGCAAAAATCTCTTAAAACTATTTTTTATATATTTAATTTTTTAAATAACGATATAATTTAATAAAAATTAAATATTAAATAATTATTTAATATTTTCTGTAAAGCATTATTTTAATACTTTACTTGAGAAATTTGCAATAATTGCGACCACATTTACTCCACCAAATACCAATACACATCCATATATTATTGGTAAAATATTTTTCTTAACATCTGCTTTTTCACCTGGACTTGCCATCATATATTTTATTCCAAGAATTGAAACAACAATAATTGAAATACCTGTTCCTACAATTTGAATAATTCCTATTATTTTATTAATGCCTTCAAAAAAAGGATCTCCTTCTGTATCTGCAGGATTTTGAGCCTCACTTGCTTGACCAATAAGTGCATCAATTTTTCCATCTTTTGCATAAGAAATATTATAAAAAAAATTAATAAAATTACATATAATTATTAAAATTAAAAAAATATATAAAACCCTTTTCATATTTAATCCTCTTTTCTATAGTTAATCGGCTTTAACACTTTCAGATATAATTCCTTGAGCAATTCCTATTAGTCCTGATGCTGAAAAAAGAATTAAAGCACCTATTATATATTTTACAGCATATTTTTTTATATCTGCTCTATCTCCTGCTGATGCAATTAGATATTTTATACCAATTACCATTAAAATAACTACTGCTGTAGTAACACCAGCAACTCTTACAACTGCTAATATCCCACCTAATATTTCTCCTGCTGCATTGCTTACATCACCATCAGGATCTGCTCCTGAAAAATTTGATGTTATAAAACCACCATCAACAGCCATAACCATATTATAACCAAATGAAATTATTAACATTACAATTACTACTATCGCTAAAACTTTTTTCATAATAATCACCATTTATCTTTTTATTATTAACTAATTTAAGCTTTTATTGCTCCTGCTATTTCTACTAAAATTCCAAGTATTCCAGATACGCCAAAAAGTATAACAGCACCTATTACATAAGCTACTGCATGTTTTTTTATATCTGCTCTATCTCCAGGAGCTGATGCCATATATTTCATTGCTATTACAAGAAGCATTACAATCGCAACTGTTACTCCAACAATTCTAACAGCACTAATAATAGTAGCAGTAGCATTTTTTGTTGTATTATCAATTGGATTTTCTTTATCTTCAAATCTTTCCACTTGAAATCTACCATTATCAGCTGCTATAACTATGTTCATCACACCAAAACTCATACATATAATAATTGCAACTGAAATAATTTTAATAAGATTATTTTTCATTATACTCCTCCACATACACTTTTCTATTTCTTTATTTATAATTATCCGATTGCATGTGATGCCATCTCTATTACTCTTAATATTCCAATTGCCCCAAATACAACTACTGCTCCTACAACATACACAAAAAAACTCTTTTTTATATCTGCTTTTTCTCCTGGAGCTGCAGCCATATATTTCATTGCAAGAACTAATAAAATAACAACAGCAACTGTCATAGCAACAATTTGAACAGCTACTAATATTGTTCCAAGAACACTTCTAACAGTTTTTGTAGCATTTGTTGAATCTTGTGCTTCATCTACGGTTTGAAGTGTTTTTATCATTTGTTCTCCAGCATTTGAAACATAAACAAATGAACTACTTATTAAAAAAAACATTAATATTATCGCAAAAAATTTTACTACATGAACTTTTTTCATTTTTTCCTCCTAAAAATTGCTAATTATAATTGACTTGCAAATTTAGCAATAATTCCAATTATTGCACTACTTGCAAACATAATCAAAGCTCCTACTAAATATACCCAAGCATGTTTCATAATACTAGCCCTATCACTAGGAGCTGAAACCATATATTTTATTCCAAGAACAATTAACATAATTACTGCAACTCCCATACAAATCACTCTTACAACGGTAACCACTGTACCAGCTAACCCGGTAAGAGATGTAGAAACTCCTGAACTATCTTCAGATGCTACAGTATTATTAATCTCTCCTCCCCAGTCAAAGGCTTCTACTTGTGAGAAATAAAAATAAAATCCTAAAACAAAGCAAAATATAATTAAAGAAATTACAAGCTTCATTAAACTTTTTTTCATAATATTTACCTCCTGCAAACATATTAATGTTAAAATCTTTCTCTTATATTATAACATTTTTTTACTTTTTTTTCAACTAATTATAATATTATATATAAATATAAGATTTGTAAATATTTTTGCAAAAAAAAAACAAACAGATTAAAAATCTGCTTGTTCTTTATAATTCTTTCTCTATGGTTTACCTGAACCTGAAAATGTATCATTAGCTTGGTTAGCAAATGTTTTTATTAATTGTAAAATTCCTGATGCTGCAAATAATACTACTGCACCAACTACATATACAACAGCATGTTTTTTGATTTCTGCTTTATCACTTGGAGCAGCAGAAATATATTTAATAGCTAATATAATTAACATAATAACAGCTACACCAACACCAACGACTTGCACAATTGTTAAAGCAGCACCCATCCATTGGTTTATTAATCCAGCAGCTCCAGATGTATCTTGAGCACTTTCAGTAACTGTTGTTGTATCAATATTTTTATAACCTATTGTCTCGCCATTAACAATTGTTGTTAATACTGTTACACATAAAACTGCAACTAATAATAGTGAAATTGCTTTAATTACATTTTTTTTCATTTTTAAAATCCTCCTTTTACTGTACTAATTACATTATATACTATTTTTAAAGTTTTTTCAACATTTTAGTATATTAATATCACATTAATTTTATAATAGCATATAAATTTTTTTTTGTAAATGTTTTTTTAAAATTATTTTAATGTATCCCACTCTTCTGCTTTAAACCCTACAAACACTTTATCTTTCATGATAAATAGTGGTCTTTTAATTAACATTCCATCACTTGCGAGTAGCCTTATTTTATCATCATCAGAAATTTTACTTAATTCTTCTTTTAAATTCATACTTCGATATATTAAGCCACTAGTATTAAAAAACTTATTAATTGGTAAACCGCTTAATTTAATAATTTTTTTTAATTCTTCATATGTAGGAGTTTCTGTAACAATATTTTTTTCTTTATATTTAATATTATTATCATCCAAAAATTTTTTTGCCTTCTTACAGGTTGAACATTTTGGATAGCATATAAATTCATGATTCATTTCTTTCTACTTTCAATACAGTTTCTAAATAAACTATATTCTCCTTTCTTTTTTTCTATTTTTATATTATAACACATATTATGTAAATTTTCTACTTTTTCTTTAAATTGCATTTATAGCTTTTAAGAATCTATTATATTCTTTACATTTTATTACAAATAAACTATAATTTTATAAATAAAAGGAGTAATATAATATATGAATGAAGAAAAAAATGTTAGATTAAAAATTAATATACTTTTTACACTTATTATTGCCATTATAACAATTTCAATTGTTCCAAAAGCATTTCAAAATGATACATTTTTTAATATTTCAATAGGTAAATATATATTAGAAAATGGAATTGATATGCAAGAACATTTTTCTTGGATATCTGGTTTAAAATATACATATTCTCATTGGGCTTTTGATATTATTATATACATTATTTATTCGAAATTTAGTTTTTTAGGAATATATATATTTACTATTTTATTATCTATAATAATAAATATTTCCTTATATTATTTATTATATAAATTGAATAAAAATCCAATTATTTCTTTTTTTGTAGTAATTGTATTTTCTTTTCTTAATATGCATCATTATGTAGCTCGTTCGCAAATTGTTTCATTCTTAGGTTTTATAATAGAAATATATTGTATCGAAAAAATTATAGAAACTGATGAAAAAAAATATGGTTTAATAATTTTCATAATAGGTATAATTATTGCCAACTTTCACGCAGCAACATGGCCTTTAATATTCGTACTTTTTATCCCATATATTGTTGCATCTTTTTTTAACTATTTTTCTGATAAAAATATATACACAAAATTAAAAAACAAATCTGAAAATAAATTAAAAAATCTTTCTAATAATGACCCTAAATGTAAGAAAATTAAAGAGGACATTGAAATTTATGAAAAAATAATAAATAAATCAAACAATACATCTTCATATAAGATTATAAAAAGGTCAAACTATAACACTAAACATTTATTAATTGTAATGATTTTAACAATTATTACTGGTTTTCTAACACCGATTCATGACGTTCCATTTACTTATATAATAAAATCTATGTTTGGATATAGCAATTTTGAAAATTTAAAATCAATACACTACATTTCAGAAATGCAACCAATTGTCCCAGCATCAAGCATTGCTCTTCTAATATTTCTAGTTTTTCTTATAGAATTTTTAATTTTCTTACCTACAAAACTTAAACTTGAACATGGATTTCTAATATTAGGATTATTAATTATGACACTTACAAGTAAACGATACATTACACTTTTAATTTTTTTAGGTAGCTATGTTATAGCAGACTTAATTAATCAAGCTTTTAATATATATGTAACTAATGATACAAAAGTTTTTGAAAAATTTCTTACATCAAATATAATAGTTTTTTTTATTATTTCTTCTTGTATAACATATACTATCTACAAATTAATTAACAATAGAAATACAGAATTTTTTAGCAACAAAAACTATCCAATAAATGCTACTCAGTACATTTTGGAAAATATTGATTATAAGAAAATGAGAATATATAATGATTATGATTTTGGTAGTTATCTAATGCTCAACGAAATTCCTGTATTTATTGATTCAAGATTAGATGTTTATTGTAGTGAATTTAATCATACTGATATATTTAAAGATTTTATTAGCATTAAAAGTGACACCCAATACTATGAAGATATTTTTACAAAATACGATTTTACTCATATTTTACTTAAAAATGATGAATTAATATTAAAATATTTAAAAAGAGACGCAAAATATAATGTAATTTATGAAGATGAATATTTTACTTTATTTGAAAGAAATTAATAAAGACTAATTAATATTACTAAACACGGTGAAAATTATTGTTTTTTTCTTGACAAAAGCTTTTCATTGTGTTAATATAATTATTGTCTTCTGGTGCAGTAGCTCAGTTGGATAGAGCAACGGCCTTCTAAGCCGTGGGTCGGGAGTTCGAATCTCTTCTGCATCACCATTTTAATATAGAGGTTAGCTAACTATCCTCTATATTAAAAATGCTTAATCGAGGTGTAGCGCAGTTGGTAGCGCGCGTGGTTTGGGACCATGAGGTCGCAGGTTCGA
>AUXO012314875.1_pt1 | contig 19480 bp, 16 predicted proteins | sample 768731 | NCBI WGS metagenome assembly AUXO01 (sample SAMN02715735, study PRJNA202380) | gut metagenome | biome: sheep rumen | host: Ovis aries | place: New Zealand: Palmerston North
GCCCGATATGCAGGGAGCAGATCTGTGATCTGCGTATCTGCAAGGGCATTTAAATAAAATATAATGAATGCTATGCATTCATTATATCATAGTTTCGTCCTTTTGTCCATTGCATCCCGTAAAACGCAAAAAAGCATTGAAAAACGCTCATGAATGTGATATAATATATTTATCAGTTTTATTTGTATCTGCGAAAGGAGTATTATCTATGAAGGTTCTTATTGTGATCGATATGCAGAACGACTTTACTGTAGGAGTTCTTGGCAATCCCCAAACAGCAGCGGTAACTGAAAAAGTTGTACGTGCCATAGAGGATTTCCGCAGTAAGGAAAAGGATGGACAGATCATTGCTACACTTGATACTCACTATGAAAACTACATGGAGACTCAGGAGGGAAAGAATCTTCCTGTACCTCACTGTATAAAGGGTTCGGATGGCTGGAAGCTCGTTCCCGAGGTAGATAAGGCACTTGGAGAGAACTGTCTCAGGCTGGAGAAAAAGACCTTTGGAGCTATCGATCTTCCCGAGAAGATAGCTGACGGTGCTGAAGAGTTCATAATAATGGGCGTATGTACCGATATATGCGTTATATCCAATGCCATGATACTTAAGGCTGCATTCCCCGAGATACCTGTAAGAGTTATTTCGGATTGCTGCGCAGGAGTTACTCCCGAAAGCCACAACAATGCGCTGAATGCAATGAGATCATGTCAGATGATAATAGATTGATTTAAGGAGGATGGGACTATGTACTCATTTGATGCAGAAAAGGTAACGGAAAACCTTGTTAACTGGGTAAAGACCTATTTCGAGGAGAACGCTTCTCCCGATACTAAAGCCGTTATCGGTATATCAGGAGGCAAGGACAGTTCAGTTGCCGCAGCTGTATGTGTAAAGGCACTGGGCAAGGACAGAGTTATCGGAGTTCTTATGCCGCAGGGAGAGCAGTCCGATATTTCATGCAGTCATCTGCTGGTAAATACACTCGGAATAAAGAGCTACACTATAAATATCGGCGAAATAGTAAGCACTTTCATGAATGAGTTCAGCAAGAGCCTTGAACCAACAAGTCAGGCTACAATAAACACTCCGCCCCGTATAAGAATGACTACGCTTTATGCAGTTGCCGCATCTGTAGGCGGACGAGTTGTCAATACCTGCAACCTCTCGGAGGACTGGGTCGGCTATTCCACAAAATTCGGTGACAGTGCAGGTGACTTCTCGGTACTTGCAGACCTTACAGTTACAGAAGTTCTTCAGGTGGGCGATCTTCTCGGACTTCCCACTGAACTGGTGCATAAGGTACCAAGTGACGGACTCTGCGGCAAGACTGATGAGGATAATCTCGGCTTCAAGTATGCTGAGCTTGACAGATACATACGCGGTCTGACGGACCTCTCAGACAAGCCGGAGCTTAAGGAAAAGATCGACAGGCTCCACAGGAACAATCTCCACAAGCTCAGACTGATGCCTAAGTTTGAATACGCTCCCGAGGCGTAATGCGGAAGAATCATCAGGTTTTCTGAATACAAAAATAACCCCGAAGCAAACCGTAAAATGCTTCGGGGTGAATTTATATATGCAAACTTTTAGTCAAGAGTAGCGTAGAGGTTTGTCTCCCATGCAGGGATGTAGAGCTGATGTCTTATATAGAGTCTGTAATCGGGATTCAGCGACTTGATAAGCAGCGGAAGCTCGAAAATGTCCTCATTTCTGTGATAGAGAGATACCATAAGCTTCGGACCGTCCTCTGATATAGAACGCGAAGCGCCCCATATAGCTTCTCTTTCAAAGCCCTCAACGTCCATTTTGATAATTGTAGCTGTCTTTTTGCCCAGGACAGAATCCACAGACAAAGCCTGCACCATAGTGTCGGAGCTTGCGGATATAGCGGACTGACGTCCTGCCTTTGCAGCGAATGGAAGTTCGCCGTCCACGGACCATGCAGCAGCATGATATGCATTGACATTGGGCATACCATCCACGAACTTTGAAAGCTTTTTGAAGTTCTTTCTGTCGGGTTCGAGGGCGAATATAGTATTGTATCTGCCATGTGTGAATTCAAGGAGCTCACGGATAGTATCGCCGTTATATGCGCCGAGATCCACGTATACTTCGTTCATATTCGGCTTGATGATGTCCTTGTATATCTCCGATTTCGGAGTTGTAACGCAGGAGAGATACTGTATCTTTCCGCTTATCTTGAAGTTGATGATATTTGCATAGACGTTGCGTGAGTAGTCGTCAGCGAGGGTATCATAGACCTGCTGAAGCTTATTTGCGTTCTGCATACAGTATTCATAGGTGAACAGCCCTCCGCCTGCAACGGGAACATCGGGTACATAGAGGGTATGCTTTTCTGCGATAGCCTCTATCTTGTCCACGATCTCCTGATAGCCTGCCGCAAATGCAAGAACTACCACGAAGTCATCGATCATTTCCTCTATCTCTGATAGTTTATGGACCTTATATCCTTCAAATGAATGTCCGCGAACGAAATCGTCGCTTGCGAAGATGCCTGAAAGAGTGATGCCCTTCTTTCTGAAGACGGACATTATTTTCAGAGCGCCGTCGCCCATGCCGTATATGAATATCGGTCTTGTTTCCGCTTTGAGCTTGTCCCAGCAGGAAACCTTTTCAGTAATAAAAGAGATCATTATAGCCCCCTGATGAAATTAATATTCTCCGCCCATGTCGCCATAGCCGTCATCGTGATAGTGGTCGTTATAACCCATGAGGTCACGACCTCTGATGCCGTATTTATCGCGCATTTTATTGAGATATTCGTCGATCATATCCGAAACCTCGCGAACGTTCTTGATACATTTGATCTCCTTTGTAGGAGTATCGGTATCACGGCTGTATATCATGATAGAGCCGCAGCCGAACATTCTCTGTCCCAGCGGACGAAGTATTTTTTTATCTGTTATCTTATAGAGGTCTATCTCGTCCTCGTCGATATTCAGGAAACCTGCTGTAGTAATGAGCTTGGTCTCGGTAAGATAGTATCTTGTAAATGAGATCGGAAGACCGAAAAGTGTACGTTTTTTATCTGTCCAGACATGCTTGATTTCTCTTTTTCCCATGATTCATAGCCTCCTCTGAAAGGTGATAACGGTGCATACCGTACACTTATTTTACCATAAAAAAGCTGATTAGTCAACAGTTGAGTATATAATTTCACACAATGGTCAAAATAGGGGGAAAGAAAAAAGCAGTCCGCAAGAAAAAATCTTTCGGACTGCTGATATTTTATTATGCCTCAACGGGATCTCCTGAAGGGATCGAAGGTTCAGAAGGCTCGTCATCAGTGATGTCATCGTTAAGAACATCCTCAGTGATCTCGCCCTTCATAAGCTTTTCAAAGTCCTCACCGTCGATCTTCTCGAACTTAAGGAGGTACTTTGCAAGCAGATGGAGCTTATCGATATTTGCACGAAGTATCTCTGTACAATCTGAGTAAGCCTTTTCGATGATAGCCTTGACTTCTTCATCGATCTGTGAAGCGACTGCCTCACTGTAGTTCCTTGTATGTCCGTAGTCCTTGCCGAGGAACACCTCGTCATTATCAGAACCGTAAACAACAGTACCGAGCTTCTTTGAGAAGCCGTATCTTGTTACCATATTTCTTGCGGTAGAAGTAGCACGTTCGATATCGTTTGAAGCGCCTGTGCAGATATCGTCAAGGATGAGTTCCTCTGCAACACGGCCGCCGAGGAGCATTATGATGCTCTCACGCATCTGATTGCGTGAAACGTGCTGATCGTCGGTATCGGGACGGGTAACAGTAAGACCTGCCGCCATACCGCGCTGTATGATAGTTACCTGATGTACCTTATCCTGTGTAGGAAGGTTGTAAGCAGCGATCGCATGACCTGACTCGTGATAAGCGGTAACACGTCTGTCGTGCTCTGTAACGATACGGGACTTTTTCTCAGGACCTGCGATGACCTTCATGGTAGCTTCCTCGATATCGGTCTCTGTGATAGCGAGCTTGCCGTTTCTTGCAGCAAGGAGAGCAGCTTCGTTAAGAAGGTTTTCAAGATCTGCACCTGTAAAGCCCTGTGTAGTCTGTGCAATGACTCTCAGGTCAACATCGGGACCGAGAGGTTTGTTTTTAGCGTGTACCTTGAGTATCTCTTCACGTCCCTTTACATCGGGATAGCCGACAACGATCTGTCTGTCGAATCTTCCCGGACGAAGGAGAGCGGGATCGAGGATATCACGGCGGTTTGTAGCAGCGATAACGATAACGTTTTCATTGCCTGTAAAGCCGTCCATTTCAACGAGAAGCTGGTTAAGAGTCTGTTCACGCTCATCGTGACCGCCTCCGAGGCCTGCGCCTCTGTGACGTCCCACAGCATCGATCTCATCGATGAAGATGATAGCAGGGGAGTGCTTTTTTGCCTGTTCAAAGAGGTCTCTTACACGTGAAGCACCGACACCGACGAACATTTCCACGAAATCAGAACCCGAGATCGGGAAGAACGGGCATCCTGCCTCGCCTGCAACAGCTCTTGCAAGAAGAGTCTTACCAGTACCTGGAGGTCCCAGAAGGAGTACTCCCTTAGGTACCTTAGCACCAATATCTGCGTATTTGTTCGGGTGCTTCAGGAAGTCGACGATCTCAGCAAGTTCCTGTTTTTCCTCGTCAGCACCTGCAACGTCTGCGAAAGTAGACTTTCTTGAGCTTGCCTGATTTTTCAGGTTAGCCTTTCCGAAGTTTGAATACTTCGCACCGCCCGAGCTCTGCTTCATCATGAAATAGAGGATAGCGATTCCCAGAACAACTGTGAGAAGAACAGGGATAAGCGAATAGAGCCATGTTCGGTCTGTGACCTTGATGAAATTCTGTACCAGCGGTTCGTCGGGATGCTTTTTGTTGTAGTCCTGACGGTAATTCTTGGTATCATCGTAGAAGATCTGCACACTTGGTACAGTGTAGTTATACTTTGTTGTATCATCTATCAGCTGGTAGGTCAGTTCTCCGGTACCGAGGTCGAGCTCGTAATAAGAGACTTCAAGATTATCGAAGTGGTTTATTACCGAGGCATATTCAGTCTTATCGTTATCCTGAACGACCTTATTGCTTACGTAATAGAGACATCCCAGTGCAAGAAGGATGATAATGAGGTAGGTAAACAGACCTCTGCTTTTCTTTGGTGTCAATTACTTCACTCCTATTCAGACCATTATCGGTCAATGGTGATCTTCAGCAGCCGTTTTGTATTTCCATCGGGAGCGACTCGCTGAGCAACGCCGATATATTCGGCAAAGAGAGTACCCTCATCGTCCTCAATGAAGTGGAGGGTATCACGAAGTTCCTTGGGAACTGTTTCGTTTATGAGTTTTTTTACGGATGAGGAGAAGTTTCTCCCACGAAGCTGTATACGGTCGCCGAACCTTCGGTTACGCAGTACAACCCTTCCTATAATTTTATCATAATCTAACATGTAAAATGTTAATTTTTTGTTAACATATGAAAATTTCTTCATACTATCACATTCCACAAGCTCGCAGTTCAGTGTTATCCCGCTGAAAATCGAGTTTTTACCTATCCTGAGTTCTGCGGAAAGAAGCTCCTCACCGCTTTTCGGCGGTATTTTTTCGAGGGAAAGAGTTGTTCCGTCCGATACAAGGAAAAGTTCGCCCGAGATGTTTATTTTTCCGCCGTTTACAGCGATAGAGTCTGTTTCTTCGAGCCTTGTGTAGGAGTATGAAAGTCCGTTATCCGAGAGAAGTCTTGCGATGCATCGCCTTCTTATAACGGGATGAAGCTCCGAAAGACCTGTGAGCCTGTTGCCGTTCCGACACTTTTCCAGCGCCTCACGAGTCATATCTTCAATGAGCTGATCTTCGCTGCGAAGCACCTCGAAGGTGTTCACGGAAGTTGCTATAAGTGAACTGTTCAGACCTTCAAGCACGGGAAGCACCTGATGACGGATCTTGTTACGTGTATAGTCATCGGAGAGGTTAGTGCTGTCCGTTACCCAGTCCTGACCGAGTGAACGGAGGTATTCCTCTATTTCCTGACGGGATACCGTCAGCAGGGGACGCACTATATTGTCCCTTACAGGAGGGATTCCTGCTATACCTTTCAGTGCTGTACCTCTTGCGAGGTTGAAGATGGCGGTTTCGAGGTTATCGTTGGCGTTGTGAGCTGTTGCAAGGAGCTTTCCCTGCGAGTTATCCGCAAATGCACGATAGCGGAGTATACGTGCGGCTTCCTCAGTTGAAAGGGAGTTCTCTTTTGCGTATGTGTTCACATCGCAGGAAACAGCCGTAAAGGGTACTTTTTCCCTTTCGCACAGCTGTCGGCAGAATTCCTGATCCCTGTCGCTTTCGCTGCCTCTGAGACAGTGATTGACGTGGACGGCTTCAACGTTTATGCCGAGTTTTTCACTGAGACTGCAAAGACACAACAAAAGACAAACGCTGTCCGCTCCTCCTGAGAGGCCGCAGACAACGGTACTGCCTTCACTGAACATATTGTATCTTTTTACATGCTTGTATATCTTATCGAGCATCGTTTAACCCTCCGGAGGAGTGCTGTAGTCGGGATTGGAGAAACGAGTGTACTGACCATCCCAGAAAAGCTCTACGGTACCTGTTTCGCCGTGACGGTTCTTTGCAACGATACATTCCGAGATATTCTGACGGGTGCTTTCCTTGTTGTAGTAAGCGTCGCGGTAGAGGAAAAGAACAATATCCGCATCCTGCTCGATAGAACCCGATTCACGGAGGTCCGAAAGCATAGGACGCTTATCGTTACGGCTCTCGACCGCACGGGAGAGCTGTGAAAGGAGTATTACAGGCACGTTGAGTTCCTTCGCCATTACCTTAAGCTGACGGGTTATTTCCGAGATGACCGTTACACGGTTATCCGAGCGTGAAGTGGACTCCATGAGCTGTAAGTAGTCGATGATGACGAGTCCGAGGTTCTTTACACGGCGGAGCTTCGCCTTCATCTGCTGTACTGTCATACTTGCGGTATCGTCGATATACAGAGGAAGGGTACTGAGGTAACCTGCACTCATAGCAAGGCGGACCCAGTCATCGCCCTGTATCCTTCCGTTTCTGAGTGAGCTTGAATCAACAAGCGCTTCCGTTGAGAGGATACGTGTGGCAAGCTGTTCCTTGGACATTTCGAGGTTGAAGGTTACAACGTCCTTATCGTTGCGTCTTGCAACGTTAGTGGCGATATTCATCGCAAAAGAGGTCTTACCCATACCCGGACGGGCAGCAATGATGATGAGGTCCGATTTATTAAGACCTGATGTGATGCTGTCCAGCATTGTGAAGCCTGTTTTGGCACCGATGTACTTTTCCTTGTCGGCACCTGTTATGTGTCCCAGTCTGTCATAGGCTTCAAGGACTGCATCTCCCAGCGGGACGAGTCCCTTTACCTCTCTGCCCTGACGGACGTCATATATTTTCTGTTCGGCAGAATCGAGGAGAAGCTGAGCATCCTGTTCGCCGGAACGTATGTCTTCGAGAATAGAATTGGCGATATATCCGAGACTGCGGATGAAATACTTATCCGCAACTATCTTGCAGTAGCTTTCGATATTCGAGGTCGATGGGAGTATATTGCCTATTTCCTGAAGATAGCGCTTTCCCTCTGCGGAGCTCTCAAAGATGTGGAGCTTTTCCGCTTCGTTGAGCACCGTAACGATGTCAACAGGGGAACCGCTTGTGAACATCCTGAGGATGATGCCGTATATTTCCTTATGCTGTTCGCTGTAGAAATATTCGGGACGTATCTTCTCGACCACTACAGGGAGTATCGAAGGATCGGCGATAAGTGCGCCGATTATGGATTGTTCCGCTTCGATGCTGTGAGGAAGGGTGTGGTCGGTCAGCAGGGTATTATTATCCTCCATAGAGCGATCAGCCCTCAACTACCTCGACATCAATGGTCTCAGAGATGCCTGTATAGAGCTTCAGAACGGCATTGTAGGAACCGAAGTTTTTGATATCGCCGCTGAGAGTTATCTTTTTCTTGTCGATCTTTACGCCGTACTGCTCGTTGAGCGCATCGGCAACGTGACCTGAGGTTACAGAGCCGAAAAGACGGTCATTTGCGCCTGCCTTAGCCTTGATGACAACCTTCTTGCCCTTGAGCTTTGCAGCTGTTTCAGTAGCAGCCTGCTTTTCAACATCAATCTTGTGCTGAGCAGAAGCCTGCTGTCCCTGGAGCTTGTTCATGTTTGAAGCGTTTGCTTCAACAGCAAGGCCCTTTGGGATGAGCATATTCCTTGCGTATCCGTCGGATACGTTCTTTACTTCGCCTTTTTTGCCTGAGCCTTTTACATCCTGTAAGAAAATTACCTTCATTGTGATTACATCCTTTCATTATATGTGCTGAGCGTCGTTCATACGCTCGTCGATAGCGGCGATGAGCAGTTTTTCAGCGTCGCTAATAGAAGTGTTTTCAAGCTGAGTTGCAGCCATGCTCTGATGACCGCCTCCGCCAAGCTGTTCCATTATGACCTGTACATTCAGCGCACCCATTGAACGGGCTGAGATATTGGCGGTATTGTTTGTTCGGTAGATAACGAATGAAGCGTCCACATCGGTGATGTTCAGGAGCTCGTCGGCAGCCTGCGGAGCAACAAGACGTATATCGTCCGATTTGAAATCCGCAGCGGCAATAGCGCAGCGGTTATATATCTTAGCGGAGGAAACTATCTGAGCCTTCCGCTTGTAAGAATCGATAGAATTTGAGAAGAGGAGCTTTACCGCAACGGTATCGGCACCCATCTTTTTGAGGAAAGCCGCAGCCTCGAAAGTTCTTACACCAGTACGCATAACGAAGTTCTTGGTATCGAGCATTATGCCCGAAAGGAGAGCGTCCGCATAGCAGCTTGGGAAGCGTTCGTCCGTCTCGAATCTGAAATACTGTATCAGCTCCGTCACCATTTCGCAGGCTGATGAAGCATAAGGTTCATGGTGGAAAATGACTGCATCGTCGATGAAGTTGACGGTCTTTCTGTGGTGGTCGATAACTACCACAGCCCTTGCGCTTTCGTATAGCTCACGGCTCTCGATGAAGTCCTTGTTATGGGTATCAACGATGATAACGAGGTCGTTATTGCCTACAGATTCAAGTGCCTCGGCAGGAGTCATGAAAAGTTCGCTGTCAGTTTGATCCTCAACGATATCGATAAGGTGGGATGCGAGGTTCTTTGTTCTGTCAACAGCGATATGTACCTCTTTTCCGAGAAGTCTCACAGCGCCTGCAAGACCGCATGAAGCGCCTACCGAGTCAAGATCGCCGAATCGGTGCCCCATGATGATAACGCTGTCGGAGTCCATGATAAGGTCCTGGAGAGCACTTGCGATGATACGAGTCTTTGCGCGGGACATTTTCTCAACGCCCTTTGAAACGCCTCCGAAGAAGCGGAAGCCGCTGTCTGTCTTTACAACAGCCTGATCTCCGCCGCGTCCGAGCGCCATATCAAGGCACTGTCTTGCTATCTGTTCGCTTTCAGCAAGAGTTTCCGCACCCTGACCGACTCCGATAGAGAAGGTGAGGGGGTATTTTCCTGCTATTTTTATGTTTCTTGCGTAATCGAGTATCTTGAATTTATCTGCTATTTTTTCTTCGATATGTCTGTTCTCGATGACCGCATAGAAGGTATTTGAAGATGATTTCTTTATGAATCCGTTGGTACTGCTCATGAATTTTTCTATGAGCTGTTCCGTTTCTACCGATGCCTGAGCCTTTTCGCTTTCCTTGGCGTTCTGCATTATCTCGTCGTAGTTATCGATAGTCATGATGACTACAGTCGGACGAGTTTCATCAGTAAGCTTTTTCAGGTTCCTGTATGCAGTTTCATCGTGGAAATAGATGATAAGGAAAGATATATCATTCTGGTCGAACTTCTCAGAGGTCACTCTGTAAACGGAACCGTTTATGCTGCAATAGCAGTATCCGTTGGCATTTAGCTCTGCAAGGTCGGCTTTTACCGAGCTTTCAAAGCTGAGACCGTAGAGGTCCGAACCGAGACCTATTTTTTCGGAGAATATCTGATTATACCACACAAAGCAGTTATTGTTATCGATAACTGCTATAGGCGCGGGGAGTGAATTCATATATTCGGCGGCGGAGGTCTCGAGGTGTGCGTTCATTTTTGAGATATGCCGCATGACATTCCTGAAATACAGTACAGTCATGACTATAATGACTGCCACAAGGACAGCCGAGCATACAAGTCCTGCAAGTCCGAATATCTTGTTGTATCTGTAGAGCATTACCGATGAGAAAGCCGATACTAAAAGAAGGGCTATCATTAATGCGAAGAATACTGACGGAAGCTTCTTTTTCAAGACCATTTCTCCTTTCCGAATCTGATACTTTTAAGAGATACCCGAATATATCAGGTCTCCATGATGATAGGGAGTATCATCGGACTGCGCTTTGTCTTCTGATAGATATAGTCAGAGAGCGCATCACGGAGCTTGCCCTTGAGAGTGTTCCACTCTCTCATTTCAGCGTATGAGCAGCCTGCGAGAGTACCGTTGAGGATAGTTTTAGCCTCGTCCATAAGCTCCTCGGATTCTCTTACGTAAACGAATCCTCGTGAAATTATATCAGGACCTGCAACTATCTCGTTGGTAGCTTTTTCGATACCGATAACTATTATGATAAGACCGTCCTGAGCAAGGTGCTTTCTGTCGCGGAGAACGATAGAGCCTACGTCACCTACGCCGAGACCGTCAACGAGGACACGTCCCGAAGGCACCTGTGATACGACCTTGATGGAATTACCGTCTGTTTCGATAACATTGCCTATTTCGCCGATAATGACGTTCTCCTTGGGTATGCCCATCTGGAGAGCGAGGTCGGCATGTTTTTTAAGGTGCTTGTACTCGCCGTGTACGGGTATAAAGAACTTTGGCTTTGTAAGGGTGAGCATGAGTTTCAGCTCCTCCTGACAAGCGTGACCTGAAACGTGTACTTCGTACATAGCTTCGTAAACGACCTCTGCACCTGATTTCATAAGCTCGTTTACAACACGGGTAACGAACTTTTCGTTTCCTGGGATAGGAGTAGCAGAGATGATTATGAAGTCCATAGGAGTGATATTTACCTTCTTATGGTCGTTCATAGCCATACGTGTAAGAGCGGACATAGGTTCGCCCTGACTGCCTGTGGTGATAAGGACTATCCTTTCGTTCTCATAGCGGTTCATCATTTCGATATCGATGATGACTCCGTCAGGTACGTCAAGGTAGCCGAGTTCCATAGCAGTATTGATAACATTAACCATGCTTCTGCCGAATACAGCAACTTTTCTGCCGTATCTTACAGCGCAGTTAATTATCTGCTGAACACGGTGTATATTGGATGAGAATGTAGCGATGATTATACGCTTTCCCTCACCCTTCTTGAAAAGGCGGTCGAAGGACTCGCCTACGGTTTTTTCGGAATGTGTATAGCCGGGACGCTCCGCATTTGTGGAATCAGCCATAAGTGCAAGAACACCGCGGTTTCCGAGCTCGCCGAAGCGGGCAAGGTCGATTATCTTGCCGTCGATAGGAGTATAGTCTACCTTGAAGTCGCCTGTGTGGACGAGTATACCTGCAGGGGTATGGATAGCCATACCTACAGAATCGGGGATAGAGTGGTTGACCTTGATGAACTCTACAGCCATGCATCCCATTTTTACGGTCTTTTTCGGCTCGACAACATTGAGCTGTACCTTGCCGAGAAGTCCCTGTTCCTTGAGCTTGCCCTCGATAAGACCTATAGTGAGCCTTGTGGCATAGACAGGTACATTTACCTTCTTAAGGAGGTAAGCAAGACCGCCTATGTGGTCCTCGTGGCCGTGAGTTATGACTATACCGCGCACCTTGTCCGCATTGCGCTCAACGTAGGTGAAATCGGGTATAACTATATCAACACCCGGCATATCGGCATCAGGGAAAGCAAGTCCGCAGTCGAGAATGAACATATCGTTTGCACACTCGAAAACTGTCATATTCTTACCGATCTCGTTGAGACCTCCAAGAGGGATTATTCTTACGGGAGTCTTTTTAGTCTCGCGGGGTTTCCTTGTTTTAGGCTGAGTAGTCTTTGTTTTAGCGGGAGCAGACTCGGTCTGCGGTTTTGCGGATGAAGCGGACTGATCCGCATTTTTCTTCTTGTAATATCTTCTTTTGGGCGCAGAAGTCTCAGCTGCCGCAGCAGCCTTGCGCGATTTTTTCATTGTTTCGTTGTTGTTCACTTTGTGACCTCGCTTTCGGAAGTTAGAAGCATTGCGGCAAAAAAGTACGTTCGGGAGCCGTCAGCTTCATTGATGTGGAGCAACAAAAGTTATATCATTAAACTATAAATGTGCGTACAGCATCATAGTGCAGCAAAAAAGCTGAAACAGACAAGGAGAAAAGCTGAAATGGCGTACCTGTTACAAACAGAGACAGCTTTCCCTCAGATCGTAATGGATATAGCGTATAAAGAAACGTTATTTATACCGTATATCGTTTTTCCAATGATAACTCCGTTGCTTTTTGAGCAGTATGCAGAGGGCGATACTGTTCATTATATATCTTAAAGGCGTTTGCCGCCAATAAAGTCAATAGGGGTGTCCCGAAGAAACGAACTTTCAGGACTATTTATACACTTTCTATTATACAAAATGTCTAACGCTTTGTCAATACTAAAAAGAATGTTCTTTCTCCTCTTGTGCAGTTTGTACAATTATTTTTCGTATAATGCATTATTTAATAGACCACAAAATGCTGCGGTGTGACCTGTTAAAACAGTCCACGAAAAGAGTATTGACGGGAAAAACGGTTCTATTCTTCCTTTACATATCCCGAAAGAACTATAAGCCCGATAAGGTTCGGGACAGCCATAAGTCCGTTGAATATATCGGAGATGAGCCATACATTTTCGGCAGTTATGACAGCTCCCAGTGCTGAAACGACTGCGTATACCAGTGCCGCAGCTTTACGGTCGGCTTTCGGGAAAAGGTAGTGCAGAGCGGTCTCTCCGCAGAAATACCAGCCTATCATGGTGCAGAAGGCGTATGCGCCGAGTTCCGCAGTTACGGCAGCTTCTGAGCAGTTCCCGAGGATATGTCTGAAAGCCGAAGCGATAGTGAAGTCGTCGGAAGCGCATAGAATAACGGCTGCGGTCAGGGTACAGCATACCATTGTATCGAAGAAAACCTCCGCCATAGCCCACATGCCCTGTAATCGGGGTTCCTGTTTTTCGGCTGAACTGTGAAGCAGGGGAGAGCTTCCGAGTCCTGCCTCGTTTGAGAAAACACCCCTGCGGACTCCCACTGATACTGCCCGTGAGATACCGTAGCCTGCAATACCGCCTGCTGCCTGTCTGAAACCAAGTGCTTCTTCGATGATACTGCGGAAAACCGCGGGAAGTCTGTCCCCGAACTTTACAAGTACGGCTATGCTTACACCCATGTACAGAACTGTTGCCGCAGGTACAAGGAATTGTGCAGTTCTGCCGATACGCAGTGCGCCGCCGCTGATAACGGCATAAACAATTGCAAGGACTATGACCGCTGTAACGTATCTGTTAGCATCAGTGCAGGTATAAAGTGCCTCGGTGAAGGAGCTGACCTGTACCATGCCGCCCATTCCGAGAGCCGCAAGACAGCAGAATACCGCAAAAAGCGACGCAGCCGCAGGACTTTCCGCACCGAGGGCAAGATAAGCCATAGGACCTCTGTATCTGCCTTTGCTGAACCTGCATGAAAGTACATTTTCGGCGTAAACTACTGCCATGCCGAAGAATGCGGATACCCACATCCAGAAAACAGCGCCTGCACCGCCTGCCGCAAGTGCCGCAGCAACACCCGTTATATTTCCCGTACCCATTGCAGCTCCAAGGGACATGCAGACAGTCCTCAGCTGTGAACTGCCGCCGTTTTCCGACCTGTGAAAGCGAAAAAGATACCGCATCCACCTGAACTGTATTCCCCTAAGCCTGACCGTGAAAAAGAGTCCCGTACCTATTATGAAAAGGACGAGCCAGTCTCCCCATACTAAACCGTGCAGCCTTGCGATGATAGTATCCATTGTGCATCAACTCCCGAAATACCGCCTGTTACATTGCGGATAAAAAAATACTGTACTTTCATTAATATTTGTGGTATAATACAAATATAACTTTTAATACGAAAGCAGTACGGGAGGTGGAAAATGAAGAAATACAGACCTGACAGAAACGGACTTATAACCCTCAGAATAGCTATATTCTTAGCTTCACTCATCCTGTTTGCTGTAGTAAGGTACTACATCCCCGTGGATATCATAGTATTTATTACAACTATAGCTATCGTTACTGCGGATATTTTCTTTATATTCATCTATCTGCCGCTGTATTTCCGCTCGCTGAGCTACTCCTCGGACGGTATCGAGATAACCCGACACAGCGGAGTCATTATAAAAAAGCACCAGACTGTCCGCTATTCCGCTGTTCAGTATATAACTATAATCAGCACTCCTTTCTCCCAGTATACGGGACTTAATTTCATCGTGTTCTTCGTATACGGAGGACAGATGCAGCTTGCTTTCCTCGACCAGAAGGACGCAGCCGAGATACTCAGCCATGCCGAGCATCTTGATATAGGGGAGGTGTAATCATTGTATCACGAACATCCCCTGCGTATCCTGAGGTACTCCATGAAGGGCTTGTGGCTGCTGATATTCCCGCTTCTTCGCGGACTTTCGGTCATCCATTTCGATGCCGCTGGTCTTTACGGCTGGCTCAAGGGTGCGTGGTTCGACCTTGCGATAGTCGGCGCTATCCTGCTTGTGGGTTATGTACAGTGGTACAAGTCACGCATCTACCTGACTGATACCTCTATAGTCCACACAGAAGGCATAATCATCCGTGTAAGGACTGCTATTCCCCTTGAAAGTATAAGCGTTGCAACTGTTGAACGTCCGCTCCTGCTGATACCGTTCAGGGGACTTCGTTTCAGCTGTGATACAAGGGCAGGCATATTGAAGCGTACAGATATGAAGCTTCTTGTAACGGGAAAAGTCTGTGCAAAACTTGTAAAGCGTATCCCGGATGTGGACGATAAGCGCAAGATAGAAGGCATCGCAAAACCTACGGCGCTTTCCGTGCTGCTTTTCTCCGTGTTCTTCTCCAGCAGCTTTTCTGGAGCGATATATATTGCCGCATTCTTCTTCAAGGGCGGAGATATAGCCTACGACCTCATTACTACTTCGCTGAACCGAATTACTGAGACTTCCGAAAGGCTCTCCAATGAGTTCCTTATGAAGATACCCACTGCCGCACTTGCAGCAGGTATGTTATTTATTGCAGCGTGGATGCTCTCATTCATGGTAAACGTGCTGAGGTATTCACGCTTCAGGATAAAATGCGACGACGACCGTATAAATGTTGCCTGCGGAGTTATAAACCGCAGGATATACCGCATCAATTCCGACCATATCAACTTCACCGACCTGAGACAGAACCTTATCATGAAGCTCCTCGGAGCAGTTACGGTAAGCATAAACTGTGCGGGATACGGTTCGGATTCGCAGTATCTGCCTGTACTTCTTCCAATAAAAATGGAGAAGAATCTCGGCAGAGGACTTGAAAAAATAGGCGTTTTCAGCGGAGTTGAGCTTGATGTAAAGGCGAGAAAGCAGGGATTCCTGAATTATATCCTTAATCCTTTTCTGCTTTCGGTGATACTTCTTCCGCTTTCTGACCTTGTTGCGCAACTCTTCCCGAGTCTCGGAGAGCTTGCGAAGTTTACCGCCATAATGCTTGAGATACCTTCGATATGGCTGATATCCGTGAAAATGGTCGCACTCTATACCAGCGGCATCTCGCTTTACGATGATAAGATAGTGGTTAGATGCTCCAAGTGGACCTCATTCCACACGGTAGTTGCCGACCGCAGGAACGTGGTCAAAATAGACATACAGCAGTCGATTTTCCAGCTTTTCAACGGCAGATGCAGTATACATCTGTGGTTCTGCGGAGAGATAGCCACAAGATATATCGTAAGGAGCGTAAGTCTCGAGGATGCTCTGAGAATAGCGTCGATGCTCGGATTCGACATGCGCCATAAGGTAATACGCCGAATATAACAAAACCACCTTAACAGGTGGTTTTGTTATATATTTCCGAAAGTTATTCGCTGTCATGTTCCTTGCCGTTCTTTACGTTGGCAAGAGGATTGCTTTCAACCGCACTTCTTACGTTGTCGTCACTGAGGTGGGTATATATCTCGGTAGTTGAAACACTTGCGTGACCGAGAAGCTCCTTCAGCGTAAGAACATCCGCATCGCCGTATTGATACATCAGTGTAGCGGCAGTATGGCGGAGTTTGTGGGTAGTTATTCCTTTTCCGCTGAGACCTGCCTCCCTGAGAGTTCCCTCAACTATCTGCTGGACTCTGCGCTTAGAGATCCGCTTGTTCATCTGACTTATGAACAGTGCAGGCTCTTCGGCAGCTTTTTTGTTTTCGCGCCGAACTTCAAGGTACTTGTTCAGGGCGTCGATACATGCATCGTTAAGGTATATCATTCTCGCCTTATTGCCTTTTCCCAGGACCTTCATGCGGCGTTCGGCGAAATCGATATCACGGATATCCATGCCTACAAGCTCGCTGAGACGGACTCCGCAGTTAAGGAAAATGGTTATCATGCAGTAGTCGCGGAGAGAGTCCTTGCTTCCCGAGGCTTCAAGAAGACGCATGCTCTCGCTGAGTGACAGGAACTTCGGAAGGCTCTTTTTGGGAGAGGGTATCTCTATATCCTTGGTGGGATCCTCTTTGAGTATGTGCATCACCTTGGTAAGGTACTTGAAAAAGCTTCGCAGAGCAGATACCTTCCTGTATCTTGCACGTTCAGCGTTGTGTCTGTCATCGGAAGCATAGAAAATGAAATTGTAGATATCCGAGATCGATATTTTTCTCAGGTCGTCCTCGGACATATGCGATATATCGACATCATCGATGTTCTTGCCCGTACTGTGAAAGCTCTCATAAATATATTTCAGGAACAGTCTTGTATCCAGGTAATACTCGTTAACGGTACGTTCCGAGAGCATCTTGACAACTTTGAGGTGTACAAGATAGTCGTTGAGGAATTCGGGATTGTTCTCGTTGTTGTAGTTTTTCATTTCTATCACTTCCTTTGCTGTTTTCTGAATAAATTATATCACCGGTTATGTGCAAAGTCAAGAAAGGCTCCCTTTTATAATGAACTCCTGAGTCAGAAATGTAGTTTAATACATTATTTTACCGAATATTATCGTGAGGCGTTTTTGTAAGAAGCTTTAAGCTGCTTGATCTGCAGTAACTAAGGCTAACAGGTTTGACATTATTTCATGCTACAGATATAATAGTAATGAAAGGAGAGAAATATGAAAGAATTGATCTATGGGTTAACGGTCCCGTTTCTGGGGACGTCCCTTGGTTCGGCGTGTGTATTCTTCATGAAGAAACAGATGAACCGCACTTTGCAGCGTGTCCTGACGGGTTTTGCTGCGGGAGTTATGACTGCGGCAAGCGTATGGAGTCTGCTTATACCTGCGATAGAACAGTCGGACAATATGGGACGACTTGCATTTCTGCCTGCATCTCTTGGATTTATGGCAGGAATGATGTTCCTGCTGCTGCTTGATAATATCATACCTCATCTGCACATGTTCAGTGACGAGGCAGAGGGAATAAAGATAAAGCTTCCGAAAAATACGATGATGCTGTTTGCGGTAACGCTCCACAACATCCCCGAGGGTATGGCTGTTGGAGTTGTATGTGCAGGAATGCTTTACGGTACAGGCAACATCACATCTGCGGGAGTTCTTGCCCTTGCCCTTGGTATTGCGATACAGAATTTCCCCGAGGGAGCTATTATCTCAATGCCGCTCAGAGCCGAAGGTATGAGCCGTACAAAAGCATTTGTAATGGGAGTGCTTTCGGGTGCGGCAGAGCCTGTGGGAGCAGCGCTGACCATACTTGCGGCAGGTCTTGTAGTACCGCTTATGCCGGGACTTCTCAGCTTTGCAGCAGGTGCGATGATATATGTTGTAGTTGAAGAACTGATACCCGAAATGTCCGAAGGTGAGCACTCAAACTCGGGTACTATCTCATTTGCAGTTGGTTTTACAGCGATGATGATACTTGATGTTGCACTTGGATGACAGTTCGCTTCCAAAGCGGAACTCTTTCCGAATTTCCGGACAAAAAAAGCCATAGCACTTTTATGGAGTGCTGTGGCTTTTCTGTATATTTACGGTTATGATGCCGACTGTGATAAGCAGCAGTGAAATAATAATTCTGAGGGGCGAAGCGGAGTTGCTTTCTGAGAGCAGAACAGCAGAGAGGATAACTCCGAAAACAGGGTTCATGAAGCCGAAGACAGATATACGTGATACAGGATTGTATTTCAGAAGAATGCCCCAGAGGGTGAAAGCTGCGGCAGAGATGAAAGCGAGATATCCGAGCATTACGGCACCGCTCAGTCCTGCATGTCCGATGCTACCTCCCGAGAATACTCCGAAAGCAGTCATAGCTATTCCACCCATAAGAAACTGGTATCCGCTTAACATAACGGGATCTTCGGTTTTCGAGAACCTTTTTGAAAATGAAGCGGACATTCCGTATGATGCGGCTGAGAGCAGTATCAGTCCCTCGCCCGATAAGCGGAAGCTGAGATCCTCTCCCGATGAGAGATTGATGAGTACTACACCTGCGAAACCGATAATGCATCCGATGATCTTTTTGGGGGACGGCTTCTCGTGTCTGAATATAAGAGTTGAGAAGATTATGGCGAAGAAAACGTTCGATGCGGTTATGATAGAGCTTTTCATACCTGTAGTTCTTGCGAGTCCGAGGTAGAAGAATGTGTATTGCAGGACTGTCTGAAAAAGTGACAGCACAGCAGCTTTAGGTAATGCACGTGGTGAAGGATGCAGAAGTTTTCTCTGCATTATGCTTCCGACTATTATCACCATGAGACCTGCAAGAGTGAAGCGTACACCTGCGAAAAGCAACTGGGACATGTTGTCGTCTGCTGCGATTCCGAACATTTTATAGCCTATTTTTATACACGGAAAAGCGCTTCCCCACAGCAAACAGCAGAGAATAGCCGCAGGTATAACCGTATACCAATGTGTCATTATGTGTTTGTTTTCGGACATATTCCGAACCTCCGAAGAAAAAATATGCGGTAACTTTATCATACTTAATGATTATACCACAAAAAGCGAATTCATGCAATAGAGCGGAATATAAGAAAGCCCTGAAACAGTTCGGTTTGTTTCAGGGCTTAAGTGCTTATAGTACCTCTTTAGCCTTAGGGGGGGCAGGCGGAGGTGCTTCAATTGGTGCAGGGGCAGGAGGAGCAGCGGATACAACAGCTTCAGGATCTGCATCAGGAGCGTCACCTTCGGGGGGAACAGGTGGCTTTTCCTCTGAAACTGCCTTGTCCGCAGGACCTTGCTCATGCTTTGGCTGCGGCGGCTCCGGATTG
>AUXO016787993.1_pt1 | contig 19478 bp, 7 predicted proteins | sample 768731 | NCBI WGS metagenome assembly AUXO01 (sample SAMN02715735, study PRJNA202380) | gut metagenome | biome: sheep rumen | host: Ovis aries | place: New Zealand: Palmerston North
ACGTTACCAAGTGATGGCGTCATAACATGTTCATAACCTAAGGCTAATTCCTTATCCATGATATAATCACTTAATAAACGTCTTAATGTGAAACCATTTGGTAAGTACATAGGCAGACCACGGCCAACTAAATCATTAAACATGAAGATACCTAATTCACGACCAAGTTTACGATGATCTCTCTGTTTTGCTTCTTCTAAGAACGCTAAATGTTCTTCTAATTCTTCTTTAGTTGGGAAACATACCCCATAGATACGCTGTAAAACTTTATTGTTTTTATCACCTTTCCAGTAAGCTCCAGAATGTTTGATTAACTTAAAGTTCTTACACTGTTTAACAGTATCAACATGAGGACCTCTACATAAGTCAGTGAAATCACCCTGTGAATATGTAGAAATAACTGTACCATCAGGGAAGTTATTAATTAAGTCTACTTTATATTCATCATCCGCAAATTCTTTTAAAGCTTCTTCTTTAGAGATTTCATGACGAACAATTCTCTTACCATCTTTACAGATCTTTTTCATTTCTTTTTCAATCTTAGGTAAGTCTTCATCAGTAATAGTGACATCCCCTAAGTCAATATCATAGTAGAAACCTTCTTCTACAACAGGACCAACCCAGAACTTAGCCTGTGGCCATAAATGTTTCACAGCCTGAGCCATCACATGAGCACATGAATGATTTAATGTGTTCAAATCTTTTTCATTTAAAAAATCTCTCATACTCTCTCTCCTTCTAAATAAAAAGGCCTTCATCCAAAGGACGAAGACCGTGGTACCACCTTAATTTATGATCATAATGATCACCTTAAACTCTTAACGCGAGGAACGGCCATCTCTTTCGAGGGCAGCTAATAGGGAGTACCTTTATTATTTCACTTAGACTTTCACCAACCGTCTTTTCTCTTTACGATTCCTAATAAAGACATATCCTATGTCATAGCTTTTTGACAACACTATTGTACCCCATGCTTTTCTATTGTCAATGAACAAACATCATTTTATTCAATTTTTTATGATAGATTTATTTATGAATTGGCATAAATACTAAGACGTTTCAAATCTTTTGCACATTCTGAATCTGCATCATTAAAATCATTTGAAAATTGGTTATATGTCTTTCCATTCGCATCTAAAGCTAAATCAGTTAATTCATTAAAAGAGTCATATGCATTTTTAACATCAGAAAATTCTTCTCTGTATTTTGCAGGACAATATTGTCTGATTTTCTTCATATTATCATCTACACTATCGACTTTTTCTTGAATTGTACTTGCTTTTTTTATAATTGTTTTATCGTTAAATAAATTTTGAAGTGCATCGTTAAAATCTTTAGTTCCCGAAATATATTTAGCGGTATCTTTTGAGTATTCATCATATATTGAATCGTGCCATACAGCTTGTTCTTTATTACATACATATTCACTTGCTTGAGCACCTTCATACATGTCAATTATTGTATTTGTAAGAAATAATTCAACAGTTTCTTCACGTTCCTTTTTCTTTTTTTGTGCTAATTTTTTTTGGCGAATTACTTCTTGCTCTCTCTGATAGTTTTGATAACTCAAATAGGAGCCTGTACCGATAACTAATATAGCACATAAAACAATAGTAATAATTATTTTTGCTTTTTTAGGTAATTGTTTTAATTTTTTAATAATTCCATTTTTTTCTTTATTGCTTTCCATAATTCATTTTTCCTTCTTATAACTTAAATCCTTTATTTTTTCAGTATATTAACGAGTGAATAAGCAATTTGCTTAGCATCATCTTCAGTATTATTCTTTCCAAGAGAGATACGAATTGTACCTAGCGCAAACTGCTCATCTAAATGAATAGCTTTTAACACATGACTGATTTGTGTATTTTGCGAATCACAAGCTGATCCTGTCGAAACACAGATTCCTTTAATATCTAAACGATGTAACAACATTTCTCCTTCTTTGCCTTTAAAAGATAAGCTTAAATTCCCAGGCAATCTATATTGACTTCCATTACGAACAAATGTAATTTTTTTATCATTTAAGATATATAAAATAATTTCTTCTAATTTTTTTAGCTTCGATGTATTTTCTGCCATATAAGCAACATTTTTCTCTAGAGCTACAGCCATTCCAACAATCCCAGCAAGATTTTCTGTCCCTGCTCGCATATGTGATTCTTGGGCCCCACCATTGATAAATGGTTCTAATGGTGTACCTTCTTTGACATAAAGAAAACCTATACCTCTTGGCCCATTAAATTTATGAGATGAAGCTGACAACAAATCTACGCCTAACTGTTTTACATCAACTGGAATATGACCAATTGCTTGAACAGCATCAGTGTGAAATAAAATATGTTGCTTATGAACTATTTCCGAATAAATCTCAATTGGTTCAATAGTGCCTATTTCGTTATTTGCCAGCATAATACTAACCAGTCTTGTGCGATCGTTCATACTTTTTTTCAACGATAAAATATCGACGACCCCATCTTTATCTACTGGCAAATAAATTGTTTTATTACCTAAACGTTCAAGAGATGAACAGGAATTCAAAATTGCATGATGCTCGATTTGTGATGTAACCACTTCATTTTTCTCTTCTGAGAAACCATTTTTAATGGCCCAGTTGTCACTTTCTGTACCGCCTGAAGTAAAAAGAATTTCATTAGGCTTTGCATTAATGCATTTAGCAACAGTTTCTCTTGCCTCTTTCATAGCCTTCTTTGCCTTTCTGGCAAAAGTATATGGCTGAGATGCATTAGCATATTCATTTGTTAAATAAGGCAACATTGCCTTTAGAGCATCTTCATCAAGTTTTGTTGTTGCCGCATTATCCGCATAAATCATAATGACACCTCAATCTTATTTAAATAAACTACAACCTTCTTCTTTGAATTCTTCAATTTTTTCTTCAAGATAATCTACTGTTGTATCCAAATAATCAGCTAAACAGTCCATACAATAATAAGTTGTAATATCTGTTCCTAACAATTTCTTATTAATACCAATCGTATCTTTATCAAGATTTTTCTTCCCACAAGCAATACAATTCACACTCATCCTTAAACACCTCTCAGTTTAAATTTTGGTACATCTTTTCCTTTATATTCATCATCAAGTAAAGCTAACTGATACTTGATAATAGAACGCATTTTGACTGCTGGATCAAGGCAATACTGTTTAAATTCACGCAGCTCAATGTCTTCAGGTCGTTGCACATTGGGGAAAAGTAATTTCAAATAAGCTGTACAAATACGTTTAACCGCTTCTGTATCACGTGTATCAGCATGTTCAGGGACTTCAATAAGTTGATCAACTACCACACGATAACTTACATCATTTCTCAACATATGAAGAATTGTACAGAAATATTCAGAATTGAGCGCCCAACCATTTTTCTTTAAATCATCATGCATTCTTGGGATATCCCATCCTTTAATAAAACCATGGAAACGGTCAATAAGTGCACTTTCATGAAATGCAGGCGGTAATTCATTAAACATTCGTGCATATACACTCATATTTTTTTCAGAAATGTTTCCTAATAAAACGATCCCAGCATCTGCTGTACCCTCATGGTTTCCAACTGTATAAACGCCAGATTCCATATAGCCTTTTAAAGCTGCTCTCATTTCATCAACATCCGTAAACGAGATTGTTTGGACTTCATCAAGAGCAATAAAATCATTTCCCGCAACAAGTCCTTCTTTCCCACGACTAATATCATAGAACATTTTTGCACGGGACATAACACCACCTGAAGAAAGCCATCCATATTTACTAACACGACCAAATAAATATGATTTACCAGTTCCTTTTGGTGCTAATTCAATTAAGTTTAATCTTTTTTCAACAAAAGGAAGCAAACGAGTTAGCATAGTTCTTTTCTGAACCATATTATCATAACCATCTGCATTGTAATCAATAGCCCCAAGTAAAATGTCAATCCATTCGTTGATAGTAAAAGCAGAGCGGGCTTCTTTATAGTAGTCTAAATCAATTTCATAAGGCCTAAAGTTGGTAAAGTCAGTTAATTTGATTTTGCCTTGAATTCTATTTTCTGGTTCTGGATAACGATAAGCTAATTCGACAACACCCCAAGTTTCCTTACCATTCACTAAATCATCTTTGATCACATCCCATACATTCGGTTCAATCATTGTTTCCTTGTTTGATAAGCCAAAATCAGGTAATGCAAAAGAGATTTCACCACTTCTAATATCAATATCAACCGTGATTTTTGTTAAGAACTTAACTTTTTCATGTTCAGTAATAATGCGATCTTTAATAGAAATCCAATCATCTTTCCGTGGTATGTAATTCTTAATAAACTCAGATACCTCATCAGCATCAAACTGGCCATCGTCATCTTCAAACTTTTTTAACAACCAGTCTCTTAAGAATGAAGGTAAACTTAAAGATGAAAAAAAGTTATTCTTCATTTCCTTATAAATTACCATTTCACTGAAGTATTCATTTAATTTATCTTCTAAATTTTCATCCATAATATCATTCCTTAAAATAAATCTTTTTCTTGCATAGCTTTGTTAACTGCTTTAAATGATAAATCTTTTTCTATCAGGTTACCACCAATATACACATTAAACTTGTACTCACCCTTTTTTCTAATCTTCGGAAGAGTAATCTCAAAATTCTGATTATCACTTGTTTCAGCATTATAAAATTCATTTTCAAAGAGAATTGAAAGATCTTTCGTCTTCTCTGAAGTAAACAGCTTAAGAACAGGCTTTTTCATAGGTGTAAATTTAACAGTTTTAGATTCTAATATAATCTCAATATGTCTTTCACCCAATGAAATCTCAATTACAGGCACTAAAACCTCTTCCAAAGTTGCCCCACCATGGACTTCAACATTGGCTTTGCGACTACCTTTAAAGCGATCATAATTTGCTAAAACCCAATAATCATTTTCTTCAGTAGCATATTCAGGACATTCATCAAAATCACTAACCGGACAACAACGCCCAGCATGTTCCCCACGTGAACTCATTTCCCACTTATTTTCATGCTTATTAATAACAGCTAAACGACTAGCGCCATGATCAGAGACAATAATAGCCTTATTGCTTGAAGTGTTTTTCAGCTGCGTATTAATTTTAATGAGAATATTTTTAATAACGGATAATTCCTCAAAAATATGTGTTGGTAATTCATTCTTTTCAAATGAAATATTGTTTGCACCTTCATGCTTAATATTATCAAGTTCTTTAAATCCATTCTCATTAGGGACAAAATTAGCCCCTTTATTTTTCAAAATATCCACAAAATCCTTGTTAAATGAAGTTAAAGTAGGCAAATTACTTACCCCAATAGAAACATGAGAACGCATTCCTAGTTCATTACAAACATTAGAAATATATCCTAAATATTCAACACCTAATGCATCAATAAAATATATATCTGAATCTTCAATATCATCTAAATTCGAGACAATTGATGATCTAGGTTGAATTTTATTAAAATTTCGTTCTCTTGCTTCTTTTAAAACATTTTCCTGGAAATCGTCAGAAATATAATTACATAATTTTTGACGTTTATACTGGTCAAAATATTTATTGAGCATACTGCTACCCAAATTAAACTGATCGAGATATGATTTTAGCGTACCATTTATCATACAAACAAGATCAAATAATTTTTCTGGTTTAAAAGCATTGTGATATCTAGATAGATATTCGATCAGCTTTTGATTTTCAGTTGGATACAAATCAGTTAAATAATAGATTAACTTTTCTTCTTTTTGAGATACGAGTTTACAGAACTTTTCCATTCTTGCTTGTTCATTGCCCAAATGCCTAATGAGTTCTTTTCGCTCATGATAAAGATCAATAAAATCAGCATCAGCCGGTTCACTATCCAAAATAATATTAAATATTCCATCTTTGAATTCATCAATATTTTTAGCATGATGAAGCACTTTTCTTAAATACGCTCTATCACTGCCAAATAATTTTAATCCCACAAAAAATAACCACTGATCATTATCATTATAATTCTCAAAATTTCCTACTAATGTAGACAACCCAATAGCATTAACATGAAACTTGTTATAAATTAAATTTTCCCATGTATCATATAAACGTAATTGATCAAAAGCGTATTCCCATTGTTCACTCGTTCCAAAATCTTTACTTAATTCAGTAACATTGGTATCCATTCGTGCAACTAAATCAAATGTATCATTTAAATCAGCAATGGTATAAGTCGAATATGGAAAATCATCTTTTTTAAACTTTGTAAAGCAATATAATTCGTCTAACTCCGCATCCTCTACATGTCTACCAATTGAATTAATACCATTTACGCATGGATTTCCTAAACATTTTTTATTACTGGAAAAGAAGATTTTAGGATTTCTCCGGTCTTCTTCTCCGGTAACTTTATAAACGAAATTCCTATATCTAGGATCAATGGAATTTAATTCTTTCTCACATTGATAAGTAACAATAATAACGTGGAATCCAGGAAAACTTTTACTGATAATATTCTTTATAAAATTAGATAAAACTTCCTTTCCTTCAAGCAATAATTGAGATGTTGCATGAATAAGCATAACATTTTCATTTGCCTGTGATAATTCATAAGAAATATCAGATAACTGAATATATTTATCCTTATCTTCTTTACAAACATCAATAATCTTTAATTTACTCATATCATAATGCTTAATAAAATCGTTCATTTGTTCCCTATTATTAAAATTTACAATTCTAGGATTTGGACTACTTGATTTTAGAAAAGAATCGATTCTTTCAATTGTTTTATTAAATTCCACCTGAATCACCTCAATTACTGATTTTTAAGAATTTCAATACCAATGTTCATGTTGTTCTTAACAAGATCTAATAAGTATTTTTTAGCTTGTTCAGAATCCATATTTTCAATTAAGTGAGATACTTTTTCAACGCCATCTTTGCCATATTCCAGGCTTGCCATTGCTGAAACAATTCTTTCGATATTATTACGCTGATCAAGCCATTCATAAGGTGCAACGCTTAATTGATTTCTAATTTCATTCTTAACATTATCAATATTACTTAAGACAATCGAATAATCACTCATAAATTCATTTACAAATGCCATATCACGTTCATTTGCATCATTTAATTTATCAAAGTTAAATTTCTTTGAGATATATTCAAAAGCATATTCAGTTGTTCTGCTATTTCCTGAAACGCTATTTGAATTGATCAAATTTAAGGCAATTCTTGCATCTTTTCTCTCTGACTCAGGAATCATACAAAGGACAGGCATACTATATTTATCAGACCATGCTCGAGGATTTTCTGTATTTGTTTTTTCTCTCCATAATGTTTTAATTTCAGAGGTCTTTCTTGTCTTATCATAATTTTCAATAGCTTCTTCAACAATCTTTTCATAAGTTGATTTATCTTTTACAAATAATCCTTTATTCGTGATAAGCTGTAAAATTTGGGTAATCTCATCGTCAGTAATATGATATTTACTCAATAAGAAAGAGTTCACTTTCTTAAATAAATCTTGCTGATTATTATAATAACTTAGGAATGCTTCTCCATTTTTTTCAATTTCTTCCAGGAATCTGGCCTTATCTAGTTTAGCTTCTCTGCCGGAGCTTACATATGAATAAAGAATTGTCATCAACGTTTCAATGGATCCCCAGTTCCCTTTAGCTGCCTGATAAGACATTTTAATCATGTTACATTTTTCAATCCATTCACGCATCACATGATTGTAATCAGTTTGTGGCGCCATAATTTTATTGCTTTCCGCAATGATTTTGTAATTCGTGACAATTGATTTAATAACATCATTCATTGATGCTTCGTTCCATAACCAGTTTGAATTATCTTGTAAGTTATCATGCAATGTTACTAAATAGCGACCACCATCACTAATTTCAGCTGATAACTTCGATAATTCAGGATATTTCTCATCCAGGTAGGTTTGCATACCTAATTTACAATTTTCATTTGTGATAACTTCTTTTAAATCATCTACCAAATGATCATGCTCCATGACAACTTTACCAATTCTTGATGCAATAGTATTAATTGACTCATGTTCATCAACATTATTCATAAGCTTCATAAAATCATCAATCACGCTATAAATTGCATCTTTTTCATTCAACAAGCTCACTGGTAATTTAACATGTTTAATAGTCCAAAGAGGAAAATCAAAATTCTTCATTTTTATTCTAATTAAGTCTCTTGCTCGATCCACAGTTGAACACTGATTTTTATCAATTACAAAGACTTCTGATACAACATCTCTAAATTTTTGCTGTTCCACCGTGAAAGTTTGAATATATTTATCTACATATTTTCTTTGTGGTGTTACAACATTTTTTAAGCAATCATCAATCATTGAAACCAATAAAATTCCATCTAAAGCTTGTGAAGATGTTCCATCACTATACATATAAGAGCCATTGAGATAATCTTTTAAAATAAACCCTAATATGAATCCAGAAAGACCACATGGCATCATGCCATAAGGCGCCTCTGAAAAATAATTATAAATTTCAGTGATTGAAACTTTTCCTGTTGCCTTCATTCTTTCAGAAATAAATTCATCAGCTCTTATTTTTAATTTTGACATATAGAGCGTTGGTTCGACTTTCCAATAATCATCAATTTTCCATGCATCTCCAAGGAAATTTTCAATTGAGAATCTTTTATTAGAACTTGAGAAAGCTTGTTTAAGTACATGATTAATTGCGCAATTTGCCCCTTGTTTATAATTACTAGGATTCCATAAGTTATCATTTACTTGCGCATTTTCTTCTAAGGCTAAAGGATATTTCTTTCTATCAATAGTATCGAGAACTTCTTTAACAGCTTCATTACTGTGGCAGTATTCACCGTGAGGATTCAAGTAAGAATAAACCTTACAGCTTCCTTCACCAATATTTCTTACCCAGCGCTTAATAATATCATTTGCTAAATTTGAATAATGAATAGATTGTTGCTGATCAGCATTTTCGTGGTATTTAGAATATGCCATATTTTCAGCATAATCAGTGAAGTTGCTATCCCCCAAGACTGTCTCTGACGCATCAACGATAATCACACTATCATCTTTTGCCATTACTTTATCAATCTTATCTGCTAATGAATCTGCTTCTTCCTGATTCTTTGCAAATGTGAATAAAACAGGAATCTGAACATGATATGAATCTGCTTCAGATTTTACTTTATTAATTTGCTGATTGAAAGTATTTACCGTTGCTAATTCTGTAATAAAACGAGCTTTTCTATATCCATTGAGGTTAAAATATTGTAATGGATTATTATCAATAAATAAATTCTCAGTAGAAGTTTTGAGAAACTGCTTTTTATTTCGTTCAATAGTAATAGTATCTTCGACATTAGATAATGCAATATATTCAAACTCATTGTTCTTTAATGGCTTTTTATAGATGACACCTTCACTAGATAATGCATTAGCAACATTAATTGATTCACCATTATCTAAGTCAGTTCCCTCAAACGCATAGCCAATATTCTTGTCATTTGGGATAAATAAATCAACGGCATTACCAGTTTGTTCGGAAATTGCCTGAAGTAAAAGAATAGCTTTAAATACACGTTTATGGTTTTCCATAAGTCTACTTGTTTCAACTTTATTATAGCAATCCAAGATTGATCGAATTTCTGGAGATAAATAATCTTTTCCTTTTTCATAGAAGAAATTCCATAACTGATCAATTGTTAATAATGGATTGTCATCAAATGGACCATAGTGATCAATAAAATACTGAAAACCTTTTACATCATCATCATTACTATTTTTAATAAAATCAAACATTGATCTTTGATTTGAGTTAAAAGCAGATGAAATATACTTCAGCATCAAAGCAGTGTATGGCTGAATTGGTAAAATTGCCTCCAATTCTTCATCAGTAATTGGCGTTTTCTTACGCTTCATTTCATCTTCAACTACTCTTCTTGAAGAAACAGTTCTTTCAGAAAGAGAGTCAACGACATCACGCCAGTCAGCCATAATCATAGGATCCTCATTTTTTCTGAGTGCCTGTCCCATTAAATCAATAGCCATATTTTCAGGTAATTCAATAGTATTTACAATAAATCTATCTTTAATCTTTTTCCATTCCTTATTTGTTTCACCAAAAATATGGGTAACGTTGTGAGTTACAATTAATAAATAAAACGGATCAGTTGCACTGATTTCCGAAATCTTCTGGAAACCAGTTAATGCTCTTTTATTATTATCAAAATATTCTGTAAATTCGTCCCAAATAAAGACAATAGCTTTTAAATTACTGTCCCTAATAACACTCTTAATCCATTCAACCAAATCATCAACAGTTAACTGGATTGCATTGAAGCCTTTTTCCTTACCAACTCTAGTGATTTTAGAAATTAATTGCTGCAAAGCAGCACCTTCATATGTATTAAGCTGTTCCATCAATTCATCATATGTTTTTCCACCGAATAATGATCGATACTCATCTTGCATAAGTGCTGAAAACATTGGTTTTGCCCAATCTTGTGATAGCCATCGAATGACAGACTCTTTTAAAGTCCCCTCAGACTTATATTCAATTCCAGCTTTTTCTAGCGCTTTAATAATAGATTCCTGAATTGTAAAACATAAATCTTGATCATTGTAAATATCAGAAGATCCATAACGATGAACAGTTAAGATTTTCTTTCCTGATTTAATTTGCATAAACTTATTAAACAAATCATTGTTTAACTGTCTGGAAAATTCATTGAAATAGTCTCTGGTATCTTCTTCGGATGCATCCAATAACTTTTTAAGCGTCAATACAGCATGAGATTTACCAGTACCATAAGCACCTTCAACCCAAAGGGAGACATGCTCCCTTTGATTGACGACATTAATAACATTTTTAATTAAACTGACAAATGTTTTGTGTGGATAAAATTTTTTCCATAAATCTGGATACTTTTCAATTTCCGCTTCATTAACCTGAGGGAAAAATTCAGGGTCAATATTAAAATAATCTCGGTATAATTCAGCCATTTTCCCAAACTCCTTATTCAAACAAATCTAATACATCATCAGATGACTTATCTTCTCGCAATGTAATATTATCCAAATTTAATGTGAAAGAGGCATTAATGAATTCAGGATAATTGATAGTTAAGCCATTAAGTATTTTAACCATATCTTCTTTACTAATACCAAAAATTTGAGTTGGACTCACTCCTTCACCTTTAATTTCATAATCCATTAATCTATTGAGGGTAAAGGCATAATAATCTCCACAATGTTCAGCAAATAAATATAAACTATATAAAATAACTCTTGGATCGACATCTTTCCATGATGAACGCTTAAAACTCTTTAAAATTAATCCATTACTTTTACTTTCGGTAACACAGTTTGCAAGCCCAATTTCTTCTCCAATTGGTGTTAATGTAAATACATTTTTAAACATAGAATATTCATTATTGACACCACTTTTACTAACATTTGAAATTGCATCTGATAACATCATTTTAAACTCATCACTTGAAATGTTAATATCTTTTTGGACATTTTTCACAAACCAGTTAAAATCTGGTCCATAAGATAAGTTACATAGCATTAAAGACCAAACTAAGTTATCATCATTTTTTAATTGAATAAGGGTCTTTCCAAGTTTCGTCAGCTGATTTCTCGTGTATTTATCACTTCCAATCTTTCTATTTGGCTCGATAACATTACTATCTTTTAAGAAATTAAGGAATGCATCTTTTTTCTTATTACCAACTTCACCATCGCCATCAGAATCCCAGAATTCATCTTTTCCTTCTTTTTCTAAATATAAATCCATCCAATTCTTTCTTGCGCCAAAGCTATAAAATCTACCTAATTTTTTCATTTTATTATCTCCACCTATCCTGTTTCTTATTGAATCGTATCTTAAGCAATGTGATCTGATATCGTGACATTGGAAACAATGTCTGCAGTGATCAGATATTTTCAAACCATTATCAGACATATCTATACATCCATATGGACATTCAGCTTCACAAACTTTGCATCGTACACAATATGTACTTTTTATAATCACACTTTTGAAAAGTGAGAAGAACTTCACATCATTACGTGTATGGTCAAAATTAATAACTTCAAATTCTTTTCCATTTTTTATGTCTTTAATATAAATATCATAAATCTTTTCTTTAAATTCAATTTGATATTGATTATCTGATTTTTTTACAATGGTTCCCAAAGTTTTAGCCCATTCTGTCCAATCATCAACCTCAGAAAAAACTCTTATCTTATTTTTCAAATCACTACCAGTAATATGTTTGTCCGTTCCAAAATTAAGTTCACGTCCAGACTTGCGTGTTTTCCACTTTCCTCCATCAATGAATTCCATCATTTTATTATCGTCAAAATGTGTTTTACCACTCGTATTCTTGATAATACTTGTTAGCTTATCTACTTCTTCACCATAACATACATGTTTCATGTATTCATGACGCCCTGATGACATTGGACATACAAGACAGCCCGCTCTTGTATTTCCCTTCTTATATGCTTCGTTTAAAAGTAATCCTTCTTGATAAATATAATTGAATAATTCAGCTGAATTCCATTGCAATATTGGATGACAACTAAATTGCCCTTTAATCTTCTTGCCAAAACTTACTTCATCATACTCATTTCTAGAAAGACTCTCATCACCCCTAATACCAGTAAATGCCATTCCTCTGAAATTTTCCTTATGCAAAATTTCTCTCAGCCTTAAAATCTGAGGCGCCGATTTTCTTACACTACAGCACCATCTTATAGTAACTGCTGGAGGCCCAAACTCATTCCAGCTTTCCTCTGTTGGTGTTGTTGATTTCGCTCTTTCAAAATCAATGTTTTCTATTTGGCAATAGTTTTCAACTTTATCAATTAAGTCATAGGTATCAGGGAATTCCATTCCAGTATCGCCAAACATCACCTTAAATTCTTCATGTGGTAATGCCTTTTGAACAATATCTAATGCCACAATACTATCTTTACCACCGCTAAAAGCAACGTAAAACACGTCAACTTTATTCTTATATTTATTGTAAATATTGTATGTATTTTTAATAGTTTCTAAAGCCAAACTATTCATAATTTGTCTATTATTCTCAACCATCTTTTTGATATCTACAAATTGTAGTGGTCCATTATTAGGTTCCGGATCTTCAATAATATTAATTTCTGGCACTTTATAAAGGGAGCCGCCCTTTACTTTTGCGACTCTTCTCCCTTTATAAAAATAGTCTCCAGCTTCTGCCCACATATATGGATACGTTTCATCTTTTTCATAATTCCAGTATTTATCAAACCCCAAGATATCAAGTTCTTGATAATATACTGGTCTGGGCTCCCTACTGAATTTTAACGGTGTCAAATTCAGCAAAAACCCATTTGTCTCTGCATCCCATGTATATGAATACATTTATTCCACTCCTTACCATTAATACATTTAGCTTTTCTTCTTAATAGCTTTCGCTTTTCTTACCAATGCTTCAATATTCAATTTTGTAATTTTATTGAATATATAGTGATTGTCCATTAAATATTGATTTGCATTGTTTGTTGTTAATTGAATATTTGCATTTGCTAAAACATCAATCAAAACATCATCATAATCATTGAATCTGCTATTTCTTGCCAATATTGCACCTGCATAATTGCCGATTCCAAGACTTCTACAAAGAAAATCAAATTTCCTACTATATGAAATTAAATATGACTGAAGTAAATAGTGATTCCATGGATAACCACAATTAGGGAAAAATGCAAACTGTTGAATAGCAGTAATTGGTATATATTCACTTGATATAAAATTTTCAATTGTTTGATCAGTTTGAGTTACATCAAAATGAATATTCTCTTTACTTACAAAATCATTTTGATTAATTCTAACAGAATTTTTAAATACTTTTTTGAGGTTAATGTTTCCACCTAATTCTTCGGCTAAATTTCTTAAGTCATTAACAGTAAAAGCAAAATGATAAAGGCCAAATTCTTCATATACACGATCTACATCATAGATATCCTCAATACTGCAGAAAATCTTTGAATTTAGGTAGATTTCATTTCTAAATTTGTACGCTATTGCATCTCTTAAACCGATTTGTGTTAACCAATCATATTTGCCAAAGAATTCCTCCATATTTTCTTTTGCCCATTTATATAATTGAACATCTGTTAAATATTGATAATTTTGAATTTCATTTTTCATAAATGAGCGAATTTTTTGATATTCATCTTTAGTAAGATCTAAAATATCTGCATGGAAAACCTCTGCATTTTTACCATTTCTATTGAATATGATTGAATTATGGCTTCTTAAAATATCACTGATTTTTTCTGCTGGAATATTTGAAAACTCCTTATTCAAATCAGAAACTAAAATATTGTGATCCTGACTTATTAAGTAATTAAGAATCATGCTATTCGCGTCAATCTTTGTGGACTCCTTTGATTCTATTGAATCTTCTCCAAAGAAGAATTCGTCCGCATATAAATATTTCAGCAACTCTTTTAAAATATTCACTGAAGAAATATTTGTATCAATTAAATCATCTTTAAAATATTCATATAATGAAGAATAATAGACAATATCTTTACCTTCATCAAAAACATCAACAATATACTTATGGATTCTATTCGCTTTTTCTTCTGAAAGCATAGTAGACGGTACATAACAAAAACATCTTCCATTATTACCTTCGATTTGAATTGTAACCTCACAAATAATGCTCTCGATTTTTTCATTCGTCAGAGTTAATTCTTCAGAAAACTCTTTTCTCCAACGCATTTTAAACTGACGAACAGCTATTTTATCGCCAATTCGATAACCGTTTTTAAAATATTGAGATAATATTTTTTGATACTTTTGTTGCTCCTCTGTTAATTGTTTATTTGATACCTTAGCATGATCAATATCGACTTTCTGTAGATTTTCTTTTTCTGTTTTCGTTCTACTAATTCTATGCTCATCATTATCAGATGCATTATTATTTTCATCAGAGTCAATACTAAAAGCATTTGATATATGACTATTAATACTAACTTTTGATGAATGATTATAAATTTCAAATTTGTAATCATAATCATAACCTGATTTTGATTTAGTAATATTGACTCTAATATTTCCGCTCTGTGTACTTCTTAACATATCATAAATAGGTACTGGAATCTTAAATGCATACAAGTTTTCATCAATTCTTTTGATTTTGAAAGCATAACGTCCATAAATAAGTTTAAAAATATAACTTTTACCTTCTGAATTAGAATCAATATTGAAAAATATTTCAGCTGATTTCGAATTAATCGGAATTTCCTGACTTTTAAATATTTCAACTGGACAGTAAAGCTCCGCATAACTATCACCGTAAATCACCCAACTAACTTTATCTACATTTAGACTTGAATTCTGTCTTTGCTTGTTCCCATTTTGTGTTATATCATCAGTCAGTTTAATCTTATGATGTTTAATATCCTGCTTTAATTTAGCATATGCGGTAACAATACTAGTAATTTGACCATTATAACTGCCATCCAAATATAAATCTGAATCAAGTAATTCTTTCCAATTAAATATTTTTTTCTTATTGAATCCTAAAAGAATATCTTTTTCCAAATACCCTGCTAAACTAACTTTTGCATATATCTCATCAAACTTTTTATCTGCACCTAAGAAATGATAAAAAGATGTATGTTTAGCTTTTTTAACTGCTTTATTCACTTTTTCCGGCTCGCTTCTTTTAGCTAATGATGTGTTATAATCTAACTTTACTACATAAATAGAATAACTACGCTTTGAACTGCCTTTTTTTACAAATTCAATTCCATACGTGCCGTTAATCAGCGAATTTTCGTAAATTCTTAAATGCTTGTATATATTAGCAGATAAATGTAAATGTACTTTTTCGATTCCATTCTTATTTGATTTTAATCTAATCATACAAGAATATTTTTTAGTTCCAAATGTTAGAAGTATAAAGTCAAACTTTCGTTCTTTAAATAGATCATCACAAATATGGAAAAAACCTGCCACTTTCGTTGTAATAGGAATCCCTGATTTTAAATACTCTTTTTTCCAATTTAATATAACAACATCTTTAGATCTTACTATCCATATTCCATTTTCATCAGAGACATAGGGACTACTGTATAAACTATCCTGATCATTTTGATACAAGACATCATTAAACGAATCCTTTTCATTATTTGAAGTTATCTTTTCATCGTTATATATAGTTTTAACATTATCTATATTAGATAAACTAATATTAACGTTTGAAGTCATCAATACCTCACTTGTTGATGCACTTGCACCATCCTTTGAGTAAGAAGATTGATCACTATCAGATGAATTAGTAGAAGCATTGGCAGAGATCAAAGAGTTATCAATAATTCTCTTGCTCAAACTATTATTGGCGACTTTATTATTAATGAAGACATTTCCAAAATTGTTTGATCTCAAATCACTTTCACTAGTGCTAATACTTTCGCTGCAATTCTCATTTGCTATTGATGATACTGTTTTATCTACATTCTTTTCGATTTTTAAATCAAATGTATCAATAGACATTCCCCGGCTAGTAAATTTCAATTCTTTGATACAATTTAGGTCAATTTTTTGCAATTCTTTTGATAAACTAGTAGATAAAATGACATATGTATGCGTCCCATCATACTCAAGAAAAGAATCAAAATATTTTTCATTAAATTGAATTGTAATATTATACAATTTAGTTACCGTCAAATTATTAGCATAGAAAAATCTTCTTGCTTCTTTATCTAATTTTATATATATTGTATTTTTCTTCAAATATTTTTGATTCCACACTAAGCTTGCAGCATTATCAGTGATATTCCAACCTTCTTTAGAAAGTTCACTCTTATCTTCTGAATCATATTGAAGACTATCATCTTTTAACTTTGCAATTGATGAATCATTACTTTCATAATTTTTTTCTTTCTGAACAAATCTAGATTTCTGTCTAGTCATTCTAATACAAACAGCATCATTATCACTTGCTTTGAAACATAACAAATCCCCTTCTTTAAATTGTGAAAATAAGGGTTTGAATGATACATGTTCAAAGCTCAATTTATAGTTATTAAAATTATTGTAATCTGGTTTTAAAAACATGTGATATATGTTTTTCTCGTAGAAGAACCAAAATGCTGATTTACTATTATTTATTCTTTTAAGACAATTAGCCACATCACCACTGACATTAAAAGACTTTTTACCTATATTCTCTTCATGCCAAATCCAACAAACAGTATCATTATTTTTAACCTTCCAGTCTTTATCTAACGGGTAATTAATCTTTGCACTGTTGTTTTTTAATGTTGTAATTTTATTTTCTTGAGAACTTACTGATGTATTATTATTTAATGATAAACTACCAGGAGAACTATTTAACTGCAAATTGTCATTTAATGATAAGCTAGTGGTAGAACTATCAGAACGCGCACTTAGATTTGAAGTTTGTGATTTCATTAATTGATTATTTTCAAATTTTAATTCATTTGGATTTTCCTTTATCAATTTAAAAGGAACATTTTTATCATTTTGTTTAATCAAGTATAATTTTTTGCTTTTTTCTAGATTATTTAACACTTGTTTCCTAAAAGTGTCATCAAATTTACAAATAAAATTATCTCCATGATCAATAGGTCTTTTAATTGACATAAAAAATGTAATATTATCATATACAAACCATACAAAGCTAATTTTATTTCTGATGCTTTTAATGTATTCTACGTCTATTTTAGAAATTATGTAATTTCCTTTTTCACCATTCCATGCAATTGTTGCAAAGTCATTAGCAATTTGTAAATTATCATTACCATTGATACTATTAGAAGTATAATTTGCGATATCTTCACGACTTTCCAACGAATTTGAAATATTGTCATGTCTTTCAGATGAACTTAGTAATATAGAACTATTACTTTCGTTATAATCAATTTTATTTGAATCATAAATTATACTTTCAATTTCTTTTGACAATTCAGTTAATAATTTGAAATGAATCCTTGTACTATCACGTTTCACAAAATAAATTTTATGGATATGAGATACATCCTCGTTAATTTTTTCAAAAAAGCTATTTTCAAATATAAGAGAATATTTTTTTGAGTAGATATCAAAATTAATTTTCATTCCATATACTAAGCCATTATAGAAGAACCATATAGGAGTTGTTCGTTGACTTATATCTTCTATATATTTTGCTACATTTTCAGCAATAGGAATTTTATTTACGTTCAAATATTCTTGATCCCATTTAAAACTTACTATATCATTTTCAATTTTCCAATTATTTTCAATGTCTTCTTCGTTTGAAAATTCTGAATCTTTTTCTTTCAAGGAATTTATTATATTTTCATCAGCTTTTAAAGAAGATGTTATTGACTCAGAGTGGCTTAGAGATTCCATATCAGATAAAGATGTAATGTACTCAATTTTTTCTGAATCATTCTCATTAAACGATCTTACAAAAGAGTTATAGCTTTTCAATACATTCAAGAAGACGTTATAACTGTTTTTATCTTTATTTTTAAAGCTAATATTCTCTGTTAATTTACTCTTTATATTCTCTAGAATCACTTCATCTGTCGTTAGTAGTAAATCACTTGTAATAAGTTTATTTTTTAAACAATAATCATTTAAACTATTAAAGCGATCAAAAGCTTCATTTGTATCGTAGCCCTTTTCTTTCAACCAATAGTAATATTCCAATTCATGAGAGCAATTGTTTTTTACTAAACGTAAAGATTCTTTAAGCGTTTGATCAAATCTATCTTTATCTTTCAAATATAGTTGAACAGCTTCTTCCATTAATTTAGAACCATTTCTTAAACCTTTTCCTTTATAAGGACCTGGAAATACTCCTTTCATACATGAGAACTGCATAGTGATTCCATTTATATTTCTAAATTTTTCATCAATTGTCTTATTAATTGTTCTACCACAATCTCTTAAAGTATGCGAAAGAATTTCGATAGCCTCAGATTTTTTAACTTCTTTTTTGTCAACCTTAACAACTAAACCTGCTAGTAGTACCGTTTCATAAATATTCCAAGGAACTCGAGTGACTTTAAAGTCATCAATAGAATACATAAAATCCTTTTTCCTTTTCTGACTATTCTCGTAAAACTGATTTTTATCATTAAGACTTTGCAAATTTCCTGTGCTCTCGGCTTTTTCTACTTTATTGCTATTAGAGTCTTCAAAGGCCTTTAAACTATTTATACTTTCAGCTTTTTCCTCTACATCGTTATCAGCTTCTTCAAAAGCTTTTAAACTGTCAGTATTTTCAACATTTTCCTCTGTATTTTTATCAAAATCTTCAAAGGCTTTTAAGTTATCTGCACTTTCAAGTTTCTCTTCTACATCGTTATCAGCATCTTCAAAGTTTTTTAAACTCCGTGTATCTTCAACTTTTTCCTCTTCATTTTTATCAGGTTCATCGAAAGCATTTAAATTGTCT
>AUXO011396228.1_pt1 | contig 19469 bp, 12 predicted proteins | sample 768731 | NCBI WGS metagenome assembly AUXO01 (sample SAMN02715735, study PRJNA202380) | gut metagenome | biome: sheep rumen | host: Ovis aries | place: New Zealand: Palmerston North
CCTTGTTGATTTTCTTGAGAGAGTTCTTGTAATTATCTACAGTGAGCGACATGCCGCTTATCTCTTTCTTCACCTCATCAACGAGGCGCTGCTGTGCATTAGCGGCAAAACAAAATGACGAAACCAAAATAATGGCTGCAAATATTTTTCTCATCTCTTAAAAAATGGTCAAACGCTGTGCACAACATTCACCAGTGAATAGGTCATGCACAGCGTTATAATTAAAATTGTGCTAAAAAATTACTTGAGCATGTCGAGCTTGTAGTCGATGTCCTCGATGTAGCGAGTGTACTTCGACTCGTTCTTCTCATCAAGAGCCTTAGCCTTCTCAAAGAGAGGCTTAGCCTCGCGGAATAATGGGCTAATGATTGGAGCAAGCTCCTTGTTGGTCTTGCTGGAGTTGTCGTTAGCAATCTTTACAGCTTTCTCGTAGATTACGCGGCCATAGTTGAAGAAAGCGTCGGCATTCTTTGGGTCGAGCTCAGTAGCCTTCTTGTAAACAGGCTCGGCTGCCTCAAAACCGTCTTTCATCTCAACAACGAAGCCCTTGGCGTTCTGGAGAAAACCATTACTAGGATCACCGGCGATGATGTTGTCGATGTACTGGTTGGCCTCGGCAAACTTGTTGTCGTTGCAGAATGAGTTAACCTTTTGTGCCACACAGTCGTTCATGAAGTCAGAAACCTTGAGATCGCCATTCTGAGTGTAACCACCGTTGAGCGCGCTCTTGAAAGCAGAGTAGGCAGCATCGTAGTCCTTCATGAAATAGGCTGAATAACCCTCGAAGAAAGCAATTTCACTAACCATCTCGGGGTCGGGCTTAAGACTAGCGGCAAATGGTGCGTTAACCAAAGTGCGATAATAGTTGAATGCCTTGAAAGCCATGGGGAAATCTTGAGCCTGAATGCCCGAGTTACCCACGCCCACCACGTCGTTGATGTGAGAAGTGAGCAATGGCACGATGTCCTTAGAATACTTAGTCTTGAACTTGGGCTTACCGGTCTTCTTGTCCATCTTTACCGACCCGTCCTTGTTCTTCTCAATCACTGTGTCGAGAGGCAGAGCCTTTTGCAGCAGTTCAAAACCTTTCATCAATGCAGTAGCACGCTCGGTAGCCGTAGCATCGGGAGCGTCTTCTTTCTGCTGATGAGCGAGGACATACTCTCCATAGAGTTTGTCATACTTTTCAAACTCGGCCTTACCAGCCTTGTAGAGTTCCTCGGCTGTTTGGGCATTTGCTCCCATCACCATGAGTGATGCGCAAGCAACTAAGAAATAAAACTTTTTCATAATTCAATAATTGTTTATTGTTAGTAATTCAGTTTGGTTACAAGTTAATTGTCCAAGTCGTTGAAAGGCAAAGTGCCTTCTTGGTCATAAGACTTGTTATCATCGTTTTCGTTTAATTGAGAGTCATTATTTTCGTTGATTTCTTGCGACTGCTGTGCGAACTCAATATTTTGCTGCAGTCCTTCGCCCTCGGGGATGTATTCCTCAATTTTCTCGGGCTCGGAATCAACCTTGCAAACCGATGCAATCTCATCGTTCTTCTTCTCAAGATTAATGAGTCGCACACCCTGAGTGTTGCGTCCCATCACTCGCAGGTCGGCAACCTTCAGGCGAATAGTGATGCCCGACTTGTTGATAATGACGATGTCATTGCTGTCGTTCACGTTGCGAATCGAGATGAGGCGTCCTGTCTTCTCGGTAATGTTTATAGTTTTCACGCCCTTGGCACCACGATTTGTAACACGATAATCATCTAGTTTCGAGCGCTTGCCCATACCCTGCTCCGATAGAACGAGTACATCGTCGTTGGCGCTGGATCGCATGCAAATCATGCCCACAACCTCATCATCACCGCCATCGAGCGTCATGCCGCGCACACCTGTAGCTGTGCGTCCCATGGGCCTGATTGTAGTTTCCGAGAATCGTATTGCACGACCGTTGCGGTTGGCCATAACAATCTCGCTGTCGCCCTCGGTGAGCACGGCTCCAATGAGCTGATCGTCCTCACGAATGTTGAGAGCGTTGACACCATTGGTGCGTGGACGTGAGAATTCCGATAGGCGTGTGCGCTTAACCACACCATTCTTGGTGCCAAACACGATGAAGTGATTTTGGTTATATTCGGGGTCCTTGAGTTTAGTGGCACGAATGAAGGCATAGATGCGATTCTCGGGGCCAATGTTAAGCAGGTTTTGAATGGCACGTCCCTTAGAATTCTTGGCGCCCTCGGGAATCTCAAACACACGCAGCCAGTAGCAACGGCCTAGTGCAGTGAAGAAGAGCATATAGTTGTGGTTGGTGGCCTCATAGATATACTCAATGAAATCCTCATCGCGTGTCGCACTACCCTTAGCACCCACGCCACCGCGGTTTTGAGTGCGATACTCGCTGAGCGGTGTGCGCTTTATGTATCCAAAGTGCGAGATGGTAATAATCATTGGGTCGTCGGGGAAGAAGTCCTCGGCGTTCATCTCCTCGGCTGCATATTCTATTTGAGTGCGGCGCTCGTCGCCAAACTTATCGCGCACCTCAATCAACTCATCCTCAATCACCTTGCGGCACACGTCGGGATTGGTCAATATTTCTTCCAGATGCTCAATAGTCTTCAACAGCTCCTCCAACTCGGCGTGAAGCTTGTCTTGTTCAAGATTGGTGAGCTGTCGCAGACGCATCTCAACGATAGCGCGGGTCTGCAAATCATCGAGGTTGAATCGTTCACCCAAGCGCTGGCGAGCCTCGTCAGTGGTCTTGCTGCTGCGAATGATGTGGATAACCTCATCAATGTTGTCGCTGGCAATAATCAAGCCCTCGAGAATGTGAGCACGTTCCTTAGCTTTCTTGAGTTCAAACTCAGTGCGGCGAATCACCACCTCGTGGCGATGCTCCAGGAAGTATTGCAGCATTTGCTTGAGGTTCACCGTCTGCGGACGTCCCTTTACCAAGCAAACGTTATTTACACTGAACGACGACTGCATCTCGGTCATCTTGTAAAGCTTGTTGAGCAGGACGTTGGCATTAAAGTCCTTTTTCACATCGATGACAATGCGCATACCGTGGCGGTCGCTCTCATCGTTGATGTTGGAAATACCGTCGATGCGCTTGTCCTCAACCAGCGAAGCAATATTCTCAATGAGCTCACGCTTGTTCACGTTGTAGGGAATCTCGGTAACGACAATCTTGTCGTGGCCATTGTGAGTCTCAATCTCGGCCTTAGAGCGAATGACAATGCGTCCTTTACCGGTCTCAAATGCGTCGCGCACACCTTGATAACCATGAATGATACCACCAGTCGGGAAGTCGGGAGCGATGATGTGCTTCATCAACCCGTCGGTGTCGATGTCGGGGTTCTCAAGCATTGCGAGGCAAGCGTTGATAGCCTCGGTGAGGTTGTGCGGAGCCATGTTGGTGGCCATACCCACAGCAATACCCGATGCGCCATTCACGAGCAAGTTAGGAAAGCGAGTTGGCAGCACTTCGGGCTCATCGAGAGTGTTGTCGAAGTTAGGCACGAAATTAACGGTATCCTTGTCCATGTCGCGCATCATCTCCTCGCCCATTTTGCCTAGACGAGCCTCGGTGTAACGCATAGCCGCGGGGCTATCACCGTCAATCGAGCCAAAGTTTCCTTGTCCGTCAACCAGCGGGTAGCGCATAGCCCAGTCTTGAGCCAGTCGCACCATAGCCAGGTAAACCGACGAATCGCCATGGGGGTGATACTTACCAAGCACATCACCCACAATGCGCGCCGATTTCTTGTAGGGAGCATTAGAGAAGTTCCCCAGTTTCTCCATACCGAAGAGCACCCTGCGATGCACAGGCTTGAAGCCATCACGCACATCAGGCAATGCTCTGGAAACGATAACCGACATTGAATAGTCAATGTAGCTGGTTTTCATTTCGTTCTCGATATTGATCTCAATAATTCGATCGTTGTTCATCTCAAAAAATTTAAAATTTCACATCGGCATGCTGCAAATCCAGCGAAAAAATGCCTCAATCCTCACAGGCATGCCACAAATAATTTTAACTATTATTTTTAACCTACAAAGATAATGATTTTACTTGAATTACGCCACATTTTTAGCACATTATTTTAACAATAAAATTGGCATGGAAATTGCATTTAAGATTATTTAGATTTTTCACGCCTCGGCACGAGTGCGGCATCAATATTTTTTACTAATTTTGCTGCCCACTAAGCCGACATGAAATAATCATCACGCAAAGAGAGTTTATTAATGATTAATCATTTTTCAGAATTCTACACGATACAACATAATGAATATTAAACCAATTGAAACGCTTAGTCGAGCCGAGCTTCAGGCCCTAGCCCAACTCGATGTAACCCCCATTGTCGATGGTGTGGACTTCGCCAGCGATGAAGAAGATGAGGACATGGATGACGGCATGGGTGGAGGCAATCAGGCATCGGCTGGCGCTGGTGCCGAAAAGCGCACACAACGACGAAATGTCACAAAAAATGACAATGCGACACCCACCATCAACAAGTATGGCAAGGACATCACTCGCCAAGCCGCCAATCACGAGCTCGACCCGGTTGTGGGTCGTGAGCGTGAGATTGAACGCATAGCCCAAATTCTGAGCCGCCGCAAGAAGAACAACCCCGTGCTCATTGGGGAACCAGGAGTGGGCAAGTCGGCGATTGTTGAAGGGCTGGCACAGCGCATCGTTGAGCGCAAGGTTGCCCGTGGCCTCATGGAGAAGCGCATAGTGGCACTCGACATGGCATCGGTAGTAGCCGGCACCAAGTATCGAGGCCAGTTTGAGGAGCGCATCAAGGCCATCATCGACGAAGCTTCTAAAAATGACGACGTAATCTTGTTTATCGACGAGATTCACACCATTGTTGGTGCCGGCAACGCCAGCGGGTCGATGGATGCCGCCAACTTGCTCAAGCCTGCCCTTGCCCGTGGCGAAGTGCAGTGCATAGGTGCCACAACCCTCGACGAGTACCGCAAGAACATCGAAAAAGACGGAGCTCTAGAACGCCGCTTCCAGAAGGTGATAGTTGACGCTTCCTCGCCCGAAGAGACACTTGAGATATTAAACAACATCAAGGATGCCTATGAAAAGCATCATGGTGTGAACTATACCGAGGCCGCGCTGCGAGCCTGCGTCACTCTTACCGACCGCTACATCAGCGACCGCGCTTTCCCCGACAAGGCCATCGACGCCCTCGATGAAGCCGGCTCACGAGTTCACATATCAAAAGTCGAGACACCCAAGGAAATCGAAGAGCTTGAGAAACAAATCCTCGAAGCTCAGGAGAACAAGCTAAAGGCTGTCCAGGCACAAAACTTTGAAAGTGCCGCCAACTATCGTGACCGTCAGGAAAAACTCAAGCTTGAATTGGAGGACTTCAAAGCCAAGTGGGAAGCCGAGCTCGACAAGAAACGCGAGTCGGTCGACGAGAACGACATTGCGCAAGTTGTGGCAATGATGACTGGCGTGCCAGTGCAACGAATTGCCCAAAGCGAAGGCATCAGGTTGCTGGGAATGAACGACGAACTCAAGACCAAAATCATAGGCCAGGACGAGGCCATCGACAAGATTGCCAAGGCCATTCGACGCAACCGCGTGGGCTTGAAAGACCCCAATCGCCCCATTGGCTCATTCATGTTTCTTGGTCCAACCGGTGTGGGCAAAACGTTGCTCGCCAAGCGCCTTGCCGAGTTTCTGTTCAACTCGCCCGACGCCTTGATTCGCATCGACATGAGCGAATATATGGAGAAGTTCAACGTGTCGCGCCTTGTGGGTGCGCCTCCAGGTTATGTAGGCTACGAGGAAGGTGGACAGCTGACCGAGAAGGTGCGTCGTCATCCCTACTCGGTAGTGCTTCTTGATGAGATTGAGAAAGCCCATCCCGATGTGTTCAACATGCTACTTCAGGTTCTTGACGAAGGTGCTCTCACCGACAGCTTGGGACGCAAAGTGGATTTCAAGAACACCATCATCATCATGACATCGAACATAGGCACACGCGAGCTTAAAGACTTCGGTGCCGGCGTTGGTTTCAACACACAAGAGCTCACCAAGGAGCGCAGCGACTCGGTGATTCGCAAAGCGCTTAACCGCAGTTTCTCGCCCGAGTTCCTGAACCGCGTTGACGACATCATCACATTCTCAAGCCTTGACCGCGAAGCAATACTCAAGATAATCGACATCGAGCTTGAAATGTTCTACAAGCGCGTGCATGAACTTGGTCACGAACTCATTATCACGCCAGCCGCCAAGAACTTTGTTGCCGAGAAAGGCTTTGACATCCAGTTTGGAGCCCGCCCGCTCAAGCGCGCCATTCAAACCCACATCGAGGACCCGATGTCGGAATTGCTATTGCGCCACGAGGACTTAAGTGGTGCCACCATAACCATCGATGTCAACGATGGAGAGATTGTCGCCTCGATGAGTTAAGGTGACAATATTTCACCATCCCCACAAAATGTCACATCCACACCGGTTGTGGCATTTTTTTTGCATGGTAAAATCACCGGAATAAAACAACATTAAAAAATATAATCATTATGTCAAAAGGTTCAATAGGGGTTACTACCAACAACATTTTCCCCGTTATCAAGAAGTTCTTATACAGCGACCACGAGATTTTCTTGCGTGAGCTGGTTTCAAATGCAGTAGACGCAACTCAAAAGCTAAAAACACTTGCCATTGCCGGTGACTTCAACGAGAGCACCGACGGCCTCAAGGTGACAGTGAGTGTCAACAAGGATGCCGGCACCCTCACCGTGAGTGATAACGGCATTGGCATGACAGCCGAGGATGTGGACAAGTATATCAACCAAATCGCCTTCTCGGGAGCCGAAGAGTTCCTTAACAAATACAAAGACAGCGCCAACGCCATCATCGGCCACTTTGGCCTAGGCTTCTACTCGGCCTTTATGGTAGCCAAGAAGGTTGAGATTCGCACCAAGAGCTATCATCAGGATGCTCCTGCAGTGCTATGGTCGTGCGACGGCTCACCCGAATATGAGATGAGCGAGTGTGACAAGACCAGTCGCGGCACCGATATTGTTCTCTACATTGACGACGAGGAGAAGGAATTCCTGGAGCAATCCCGCATCAACACCCTGCTTAACAAGTATTGCAAATTCTTGCCGGTGCCTGTAGTCTTTGGCAAAGAGCAAGAGTGGAAAGACGGAAAATATGTCGATACCGAGAAAGACAAGGTCATCAACGACATTGAGCCACTGTGGGCACGCAAGCCCAGCGAGCTCAAGGATGAAGACTACATCAAGTTCTATCATGCCATCCAGCCAGCACAAGACGATCCTTTGTTCTGGATTCACTTGAATGTAGACTATCCATTTACCCTCACCGGCATCCTCTACTTCCCCAAGATTAAGAACAACCTCGACATTCGCAAAGACCGCATTCAGCTTTATTGCAACCAAGTGTTTGTCACCGATAGCGTTGAGGGCGTAGTTCCCGAGTTCATGATGCTACTGCAAGGTGTTATCGACAGTCCCGACATTCCGCTTAACGTGTCGCGTTCCTACTTGCAAGCCGACCGCAACGTGAAGAAGATTTCATCCTACATCACCAAGAAGGTTGCCAGTCGCCTTGAGGAAATCGCCAAGACCGACGCCAAGGCCTTTGAGGAGAAATGGAACGACATCAAGATTTTTATTGAATACGGAATGCTCAGCGATGAGAAATTCCAGGAGAGCGCCTCAAAATTCGCCTTACTGCAAAACACCGATGGCAAATTCTTCAAACTTGAGGAATACAAAGAACTCATCAAGACCAACCAGACCGATAAGGACGGCAACCTCGTCTACCTCTACACGACCAACAAGGAGGAGCAATACCCCTACATCAAGGCCGCTCAAGACAAGGGCTACGATGTGTTGCTGATGGATGGTCAACTCGACATTCCATTTGTAGGAATGATGGAACAAAAGAATGAGAAAACTCGCTTTGTGCGTGTTGACAGCGATGTTGTCGACAACCTGGTGCGCAAGGAAGATGCCAAGGACAATGAGCTCACCACGCAAGAACGTGAGGTGGCAACAACACTATTCAAATCACAAATTCCCGCTATCGAGAAGAGTGAGTTCATGGTAACTTATGCCCCCATGGCGCCCGAGGCCCAGCCGGTTGTCATTACCCAAAGCGAGTACATGCGTCGCATGAAAGACATGGCAGTGTTCCAGCCAGGCATGAGTTTCTATGGCGAGTTCCCCAATGCCTACAACTTCACGCTCAACACCAATCACCCATTGATTAAGCGCGTGATTAGTGATGCCACAGCGACAGTGGGTGCTGAGCTCAAGCCACTTGACGAAGAACTCACCGCCACCAATGCCGTCATCAAGGCAATCCGTGACCTCGACAAGGACAACAAGGGCGTGCCCGAGGACAAGAAAGAAGATCTCAAGAAAAACGAAGATAAGGCTCAAGCGCTTCGCGACAAGAAGGAAGAAATCGTGGCTCGCTATGCAGCCGGTCAAGACACCGTCAAGCAGCTTATCGACATTGCCTTGTTAGGCAATGGCCTGCTAAAGGGCGAGGCATTGACAGCTTTCTTGAAGCGCTCGGTTGACCTGCTGTGATTTAGATTAAGCAATTTCATTTATTGATAACCCACATGTTACCGGCTCCCATTCCAGCACAGGACGGGAGCTGGTAATGTGTTTATAATTCCAGTGTCAGCAAAAACCAGAGGTCGCCTCCAGCAACAAGATTATAGAGTTCAACCGTGACTTTCACTCAAGGGCGCCTATTTTCAATAGATTGTATCGCTTAACGCCTAGATGTTATATCTAACCGATGGTTTTAACCCAACAATAATGATGAAAAAACAAAAGGCAGGACTCCGTTAAAGTTCTGCCTTTTGCATGATTATCATCGATGGCAATGCCAACATGACAATCAATGAAGCAATTCATTCTCAATCATCTCCACCTCATGGCGGAATTTCTTTTCAATTGACAGGCGCTGCTCAATCTGCTTGCAGGCATGCAAAACTGTGGCATGGTCACGAGAAAGCTTGAGGCCAATGTTGGTTGACGACATTTGAGTCGACTTCTTGGTCAAGTACATTACAAGCTGACGCGCGTCGCTAATTTCACGCTTGCGCGACTTACCATACAGCAACTCCATGTCAAGATTATAGAACCGCGAAACAGTTTCGGCTATCAACTCAAACGATAACTGTTTCTTGTTAACTTTCACACTATTGCCAATCACTGTCTTAGCCAGCTGCAGGTCAATGTCCTGATTGAGCATTGTGGCATGTGCCAGCAAAGCCACCACAATACCTTCAAGGTCGCGCACGCTCTCGGTCACATTCTCGGCAATAAACTCGATAACCTCATCATTTATCGACAATCCATCCTGGGCGGCACGCATTTTGAGTACCTCGCGCCGCAACTCAAGATCGGGTTTATAGAGCTCTACAGTCATTCCCCACTTGAAGCGAGAGATGAGTCGTGGCACCATTCCATCCATTTCGGATGGGCGGCAATCGCTCGACATAATGAGCTGCTTTTGGTTTTGATGCAGATGATTGAAAATGTGGAAGAACGTGTTCTGGGTCTTTGGTTTTCCAGCAAGTTCTTGAATGTCATCAAGAATAAGCACATCAACACTTTGATAGAAGCTGATGAAATCGTTCACCTTGTTCTTGAGCGATGCTGTTGTAAACTGCATCTCAAAGATGCGCGCTGTGGTGTAGAGCACCCGAGTGCGCGGACGCAGTTCCTTAATCCTGATGCCTATAGCTTGGATGAGATGAGTTTTGCCCACTCCAGTAGTTCCGAAAACAAACAACGGGTTGAATGTTTTGCAGTCGGGATCCTCGGCAATGGTCTTGCCAATGCTCACCGCGAGCTTGTTACTCATGCTGGTGCAGTAGTTTTCAAATGTGTATCGCGGATTGAGTTGAGGGTCGATATCATCAAGCTCGACTGGCGCAAATGGGTTAGCCACCTGCTGAGCCTGCTTAGCAACCTTGCTTGATATCTTTGCACTCGAGTTGTCGTGAGCCATGGTCACCGACGAGCTTGGAGTGCCTTCTTTTATATCATAGGTGTAGAACAGTTTCACATTAGGCCCGTAAACCCTGCGCAGTGTAGCGCTGAACAACTGGAAGAAGTTTTCCTCAATTTGCTGAACAAAGTACAGTGATGGCAATTTTAGAGTAAGGTTATTGCCTTCGAATCCAACTGCAACAATGGGCTCGAACCAGGCATTGAACTGCTCTGGGTCGAGATTGTCACGGAGGATCGTCAAGCATTTACTCCACAATTCTATTGTATTCTCTTTGTTCATTTACTTCAATTTGCCTAATAGGCGCTTGTTTTAGCAGTACAAATTTCCAAATATCTTTTAATAAAAAAAAATTGAAAAAAATTTGCATTTTTAAAAACGCTTATAACTACCATGGAAATCAGCATCTTACGCAACTACACCCCTATTGGTGGCTCATAGCAAATGCACACTTCTATTTTTCAACTATTTAGAAAAGTTGTGCATAATCATACTGCTTTGTCGCCGATTGCAAAGGCGGTATTTATGGCATTTTCAAGTGAATTCATTTCACCGTAATGAAGAGCAAAAAAAATGCTTATTTGGAATCATTCCTAATAAGCATTTTATTATCAAAACGCCCGTTTTTAGAAAACTTTGATAGTTATATAGCGCTTTGGGTTAGCTTTTATATCGGTCAAGAGCGAATCAAGGCTCATAACCGCACCATTGGCATTGTCATATAATTGCCTATCATTCAGCAGTAATCCAAGCGATGAGTTATTGTCGTTAAGCTTGGCATTAAGCTCGGCTGTGAGCTGCTTTAGATTAGTGAGCGTGGCATTAAGATCGTTAATGGTAGTCTGCAATTGGTCGGTAGGTATCTCATTAACCTTAGTGTTAAGGGTACTACTCAAGGTTTGGAAATTGCTCATTGTGCCATCAACCTTGCCGCCCACGCCCTTAAACTCGTTAATCATTCCGGGCACACTGGCATTGAGGCTACCCGAGAGCGATGTGAGATTGCCCAGCATCACGTTAAGGTCGTTGGCACTGGTATTGATTTTACCCACAATATCGTCAAACTGCGATACCGAGTTGTTTAATGCCGGGTTGGAGAGCAGCTTGTTCACGTTGGTGAGGATTTCGTTGACATGGGGCAGGATCTCACTCACTTGCGGCATGACATCCTTACCCACCTTGTCCATGAGCCCGGAATTTATGGCACTGGGAATAGTCGATCCTTTTTTATAATAGGTATTTCCTTGCGCAAGGTTGAGTACCAGCGAAGCTGTGCCCAACAGGTCGCTCGACAGTGTCACCGATGAGCCAACAGGAATCTTCAGTTCATCGTCAAGACTCATCTTGACCTCTATCTCATTAGTTTTGTAGTCATATTGAATGTCCTTGATTAATCCCACCTGGAAACCGTTAACAGTAACCGGTGCCGACACATTAAGTCCATTTACTTTCTCAAACTTTGCCACATAGAAATTGGCTGGTTCAAAGAGATTAATACCCTTGAGGAACTCCAGTCCCCAGTAAAGTAAAGCAATTCCCAGCAATATCACGATGGCTATTATCGCGTTTTTAGAAAATATCGATTTCATCTATCGTAGATTGAGTGATTATAATAAGTTCTAACAATTTACAACGTTTCAAACAACTTGCAAAATTAAGAAAAAAAATTCATCTTGCCCTAGTCCATAAGCACAAATGTGTGGTCAATAACATCTTTTTGCATAAAAATGCCACATTCGCAATTAATCCCAAGCATCAAGATCGCCAGCAATAGAGGGCATAGACCGCTTGTTGAAAGTGGGGTCTTTTATGCCTCGACGCTTCTGGCTGCGGTAGTCATTGAGCAAAGCTATTGCGTACTTGCCTAGCAGCACTATAGCCACCAGGTTGCATAACGTTATTAATGCCATGAACACGTCGCCCAAGCTCCACACCAAGTCAAGGCTTGCCATGGCTCCCATCATCACCATCACTCCACCCGACAGGACGCGAAACGCCTGCAGCACCCAACGCTTGCGCGTGAGGAAAAGAATATTGGCCTCGCCATAATAGTAATTGCCAATAATACTACTGAATGCAAAGAACAGAATTGCTGCTGCCAAGAAATATTGCCCTACAGGCCCGATGTGCGATTCAAGGGAATTCTGCGTCAGCACAATACCGGAGTCGCCGGTGCCATAAAGGCCGCTCAGCAGGATGATGAACGCGGTGCATGTGCACACCACAATAGTGTCGGTAAACACACCCAACGATTGTATCAAGCCTTGCTTAACCGGATGTGTGACCGATGCTGTGGCCGCCACATTGGGCGCCGAGCCTTCACCCGCCTCGTTGCTGAAGAGTCCTCGTTTTATTCCCTCACGCATGGTAACACCGATGGCGCCACCAGCCATGGAACCCACACCAAAGGCGTCATCAATAATAAGACGCATCACAGCGGGCACTTGATCGTAGTTCATGACAATTATCACCAAAGCCAGCAAGAAGTAGCCTATCGCCATCAACGGCACAATCACACTGCTGAAACGCGCAATGCGATGAATACCGCCAAACACTATTGCCAACGCCACCACCGTGAGTACAACACCCACAACGACGTGGTCGACACCGAATGCCCGTTCCATGGCACCGGCAATGGTATTGCTTTGAATGGAGTTATAGGAAAGCCCGAAGGTGAGTGTGAGCAAAACAGCAAAAAGCACAGCCATCCAGCGACAATGCAACCCATGCAAGATGTAGTAGGCAGGACCACCAATGAACGACTCGCCATGCCTGCGCTTGAAAAGTTGTGCCAGAGTCGATTCCACAAAGGCCGTAGCGGCACCAATGAGTGCTATAATCCACATCCAGAACACCGCCCCGGGGCCACCCACGGCAATAGCAGTGGCAACACCGGCCAAGTTGCCTGTTCCCACACGCGTAGCAAGCGACACCGCAAATGCCTGAAAAGATGAGATGTGATGCTTGTGGTCGTTCTTGGGCACAGCCTCGGTGAGAAGTCGAAACATCTCGGGCAACATTCTGAACTGGACAAAGCGTGAGCGCAGAGTGAAATAGATTCCACAACCGGCAAGTATGAATATCATACTATGGAAGTTCCATCCCCACAGCATCTCTTCAATCTGCTTTAAGGTGGTGTTAAGCCATCCGTCGACCGAGAGGAAACGAGTTATATCATCAAGCATAGCAACCGGGTTTAATCTTGAATTTCGGCACTACTCCCCCACCTTGAAATACTTGTTGTAGATAGCCCTATACTGCGGCATCTTTTTCACTCGTGTAATCCACTTGTTGAAATTGTCGAGCAGTTCCTGGCTGTCCTTGCGCAAAGCCAGTGACTGAAACTGCGAGAAACTGATTGCGGTGGAGATATCGACATTGGGATGAGTAGCAGCCATCTTGCGGGCTATTGACTCGTTGATGACCGCATACTTGATGTCGCCGGTCGAAACCATCAGGAATAGCTGTTCGGGACCATAGATAGAGTCTTGAATCACATGAATCGTGTCGCCAATCTCTCGAGAGAGGCTGATGATGCGGTCGCGCATGGGAGAGCCTTTTACAATGTTGACAGTGTCGCCGGCAAGGTCAAGCTGCGAGTTGATGGCCAGACTACCGTCCTGTGCCCGCCGCTGCACCAGCACCTGGTTGTCGAGATAAAGCGCTTGGGTGAAAAGGTAGCGGGCCTTGTTCTCGCGAGTGACAGGAAACTGTGCCGCCATCACGTCGTAGAGGCCACTCTGCAATCCGTCGAGCGCGACTTTAAGACTCACAATGGGATGATATTTCATCACCACTCCGCAACTATCGGCCAGCAGACGCAGGAAGTCGTAGTTGAAACCGCCCAAAGTGTCGCCATAGGCATAACACGAGAGTGGTGAATACTCTATCGCCACATCAATAGTGTCGCCACCGCTGGCACTGGCTGTGCGACTGTAGGAAGCCACTTTAACATTGTCGCCGCCACAATTGCGTAGCATGACCATAGCTACAATCACCACGGCAAGCAGCGCCAAGTAGAGCCACAATTGCCACGTCTTTATTTTGGAGAATTTCTTGATCATTATACAGTTTATTATTTAGTTCACAAAGTCGACTGAAACACCAATCCTGAAGCAAGCGGGATTGAGCGGATAGTGAGGTATTGAAAAATAGTTATTACCTCCCACAAGGCCCTTGTTGGCGTGGCTATACATCACATAGAAGCGTGCTTTCTTGAGCTTGAAATTAGCATACACATCGGCAATGGCAAAATTACCACAGTCCACCTCGCTCTGGTTGTAAAATGACATTGTGGCGGGATTATAGGTGGGCGCATGATACTTGGTGTAGTAGTTGCAGTCAACACCCACTTGCACATCAAGCACCCTTGCCACCTTGAACTTGAGATACATATTGCTAAAAATCGAGAACTTGGGCAACGGCAACACCTCCTGGCTTGACGATGTTTGGTAAACCACATCGTTGTCCCAGTTAAAGATGCCAAATCCCAAGTGATTACTCAGAGCCATGTGCAACACATGCACTGCGCTAGAGGCTTGCTCGGGCAACGCACTGCTGTTGAAAAAGATGAAATTATTGAGAGTCTCGTATCCCACATTAATCTTAGTGTGAATCCACGGCAACTCAAGTATTCCACCCACGCGGAAACGTTGCTCCTTGGAGAAACTGTTGTCCCACGCATAATGGTTAGAAATAAATTGCCGCAGCAAATAGGGGGCGGTGAGGTTTTTAAAATAACCGTAGGCCTTGAGTTGCACAGTGTCGCCAAAGAGCTTGAAACGTGTGTTCACATTACCCTCAATGTCGATGTCGCCGGCAACATCGCCCAGCACGCCAAACTGCGCTGTGGCCGAGTAGGTCAAGATAGAGCCTCGTTGCTTGGTGAGCTGACCACCCACCCACAGCAGGTTTTGCGTCTTAGTGGCCGGAACACTCACAGGCAGTTCCACTAGCCCCTCGGGCAGCTCGGTGCCGCTCACACTATCGGCAACCTGCTTGTAGCGCCTCAACTCGTGAGTGCCGTAAAGCGCGAAGCCGAATTTCGCGTACTTGTTGAAACCTTCAAGCAGCGAAACACCAAGCGTGTTGCGCAATCGCCAGTAGCTTGTTGCCTCGTCGGTTCCCGTGAGCGAGAGGTAACGGTTCTCGAAGAACGATTCATCCTGCGAGGCATTCTGGTTTAGAAAATTATGCTTTCCATTCTTAAAGTCGAAGGTCCAAATGAATCGTGTCACGGGGATATAGGTTCGGCCAATAATGGTATCGGTCACCGAGTCGCGCTGATAACGATAGTGCCCCACATTGTAGCTGTGATTCATGTAGAACTCCAAGCCCGACAACTTGCTTTGCGCGGCAGAGAGGTTGGTGGGAATACTCTTGTTATCGACCTTTGTCTCACCACCCTGCACTTTGGCCGGGTCGGTAATGTAGAGGTCATTGGTAATGCCGCCATTCTCCTGACCGGTATACTTAAAGCTATTGAAAAAGGTCTGCATCTCATAGCGGTCACCGATGTAGCTTCCGAAAAGACTCCAGCGGAAATTCTTGTCGGCCTGGTAGTTATAGGAGCCCTTAGAGTAGATATAGTCGATAGCACCACCTAGCTGCAATCGCTTGTCGACGTTGCCCGAGAAGAGCACTTGAGTGCGATCTTGATTGCTATACTTGTTACCGCCGGTGTTGTGCGAGATTAATGTCATGGGAATGCGAGTATTGAAGTAATGCTGCGTGGCGACACTTGGCAGCCAGTTTTCAACAGCATCCCTGAAGAAAAACTCGCTTATGGGTTTGCGTTCAAAGAAAATCTGGTTCTGGCCCGAGGCACCGAAGTTGCCAGTTGTCGCCCAAGCATTGCTCACATGCGATGGCACGGCCGCCTTGTGGTAGTTCAGGAACAAGGTGTCGATAGTAGCCTCATAGTGTAGTCCCAGCGGTTCACTGATTTTCCATGCATAGCTAGGCTCCACCTTCACACCCTTAGATTTCTTAACAGGTGCCTTTGCGGTCACCAGTGTGGGCTGCTGAGCATTCATCACCAGCACCGGTGCCAGCAACAGCAGTAATATTATGGCGCAATATTTTGTCAATTCGTTCTTCATTGAAGTGCAAAGGTAGCAACTTTAATTAAATAATGGGTTATACACATTAATAAATATAATAATATTTAAGTAAATACAACACTTCACACCACCCGAAAACAGACTTTTCAATGACAATATCGCCTGCTCAAGAGTCACACAGATGCAGACAACTCTCTTTGTCATGACATAACAAAATGAGTTCAAAACATCTTTTTTGCAATTCTATTATTAAAGAATTAAAAAAGATGGTCTAGTGGTCTTAATTTAGTTTAAAATAAGCTAGTTTGGTATTGCTTTTGCAATTTTTCGATGTACTTTTACGTTTGAAATGCAAAAGTTAATTTTAACGATTATAGTTTTAAAACGAACAAAAATTTTAACACATAGGATTATGACAAACACAAAGAAATTAGCATTGATGATGGTTGCAGCCTCGGTATTTGGTTCGGCAACCACTATCCTGGCAACATCGGGAGTAGAGAAAATCAGGGACATATATGTTCAGAGTGAAAGTCAAGCCGCGCAGGTAGAGGATGACGGCATCGTTAAGACTTCGACCCGCACAGTTCCACAGGCATCACGCTATGCCGGCGCCATCGACTTTACCCGTGCAGCCGAGAGCTCAATCAACTCGGTAGTGAGCATCAAGTCGTTTGCCACACCACGCCAGCAGCAGTTCTACGGCGGTGGCGACTTCGACCCGTTTGAATTCTTCTTTGGCCCCGGTTTTGGTGGCCAAGGCAACTCGCAGCGCCGCCAGCAGCAACAGCAGCAATCTAAGCAGGAACCACAGCCCAAGGGCTTGGGTTCGGGCGTAATCATCAGCGAGGATGGCTACATCGTTACCAACAACCACGTGATTGACGGTGCCGAGAAACTTGAGGTCACCCTTAACGACAATCGCAAGTTCAATGCCCGCGTGATTGGCACCGACCCCAACACCGACATTGCCCTGCTCAAGATTTCAGCCACCAAGCTCAGCCCCATCATTTTCGGCAACAGCGACAACGTCAAGGTTGGCGAATGGGTTCTTGCTGTGGGCAACCCCTTTGGCCTGAATTCAACAGTTACAGCCGGTATCGTTAGCGCCAAGGCCCGTGGTGTAAACAAGGGCAACAACGTGGGAATTGAGTCGTTCCTCCAGCACGACGCCGCAGTTAACCCTGGCAACAGCGGTGGAGCACTCGTCAATGTTGATGGCGAACTCATTGGCATCAACACCATGATTTATTCGCAGACCGGCAATTATTCAGGCCACTCGTTTGCGATTCCTTCCACCGTGGTAAAGAAAATCATCACCGACATCAAGCAATATGGCAGCGTGCAGCGTGCAGTGCTCGGCATCTCATTCACCGAACTTGACGCCGACAAGGCCAAGGAAGAGAACATCACCGCCACCAACGAGGGTGTATATGTTAATAAGGTGAACGACCGCAGTGCCGCCAAGGAAGCCGGCTTGCGCGAGGGCGACGTGATTGTGGGCATCAATGGCGTGACCATTAAGAGCGGTGCCAACATGCTCGAGGAGATGAGCAAGCTGCGTCCTGGCGACAAGGCCACCCTGCGCTACTATCGCGACAACAAGCTCAGGAGCACCGAGGTCACCTTCAAGAATGACCAGGGCACCACTCGCATCACCAAGAGCAGTGACTTCACCTCGCTGGGCTGCACATTCCAGCCGCTTAGTGCCGACGAGAAGGAAGAGCTTGGCATCAGCAATGGCGTTAAGGTGATTGGAGTGAAGGACGGCAAGTTCAAGGATGCCGGAGTAAAGGACGGCTTCATCATCACCGACATCAACAACATTCGTGTCAACAATCAGGATGAGGTTGAAGACATCTATAACGCAATCATGCGCGACAAGGAAAGCGACAAAGTGATGTTCATCACCGGTATCACCACCACAGGCAAGAAGATTTACCGTGCCGTCGACCTCGCCGACCCCGAATAAGGCAAAGTAACCAGAAATATTTTTTAAGACTTACATACGCACACACATTGCCAAGGCGGCCGCAACAATGCAGCCGCCTTGGTCTTCTCCCTAAAAACCACATCTGGGACAGCAAAACACAGCCTCATTAGTTAAAATATATTAAATTAATATTATTTTTTGAACTTTTCTTTTCCCATAACTATTATTTATGTAACTTTGCAAGCTTAACTCTACATTCAAAGGTATGAGACAATTAAAAATCACAAAATCCATCACCAATCGCGAGAGCGCGTCACTCGACAAGTACTTGCAGGAGATAGGTCGCAAAGACCTTATTTCGGTCGACGAGGAAGTTGAGCTGGCTCAGCGCATCAAGCAAGGTGACCAGGCGGCACTTGACAAGCTCGTTAGCGCCAACCTGCGCTTCGTCGTGTCTGTAGCTAAACAGTACCAAAACCAAGGATTAAGTCTGCCCGACTTGATTGACGAAGGTAATTTAGGCCTGATTAAGGCAGCTCAGAAATTCGACGAGACACGAGGATTCAAGTTTATTTCCTATGCTGTTTGGTGGATTCGCCAATCCATTCTGCAAGCTCTTGCTGAGCAGTCGCGCATTGTGCGATTGCCACTCAACCAAGTTGGGTCAATCAACAAGATCAGCAAGGCGCAGTCGCGATTTGAGCAAGAACACGAGCGCCGTCCCTCGGCATTGGAGCTCGCCGACCAGCTCGACGTTCCCGTCGACAAGATTTCAGACGCCATGAAAGTGAGCGGTCGCCACGTGTCGGTCGACGCGCCATTTGTCGACGGCGAGGACAACAGTCTGCTCGATGTTCTGCCCAACGAGGACTCCCCCATGGCCGACCAGTCACTCAATCAGGAGTCATTGTCGAAGGAAGTTAATCGCGCCTTGGAGCAGCTCAGTCCTCGTGAGCGCGACATCCTGAAGATGTTCTTCGGCATAGGCTGCCAGGAAATGACACTTGAGGAAATCGGCGCCAAGTTTGACCTCACTCGTGAGCGCGTGCGCCAAATCAAGGAGAAGGCAATCCGCCGCCTGAAAGGGCAAAAGAGCAAACTGCTCAAATCTTACTTGGGCTAAGCCCACAACCACTAACGGTTATTTGCAACCATCCAAAACCGTAATTTCTTTATTAAACAGATTCCAAAATGCTCAACGGCCGTAATTGGCGTTGAGCATATTTTTTTGTATTAAAACAAGCAACACCCCCAAACCACCACATTATTAAAATAAAAAATAAAAAAAACTATACGAAAGGCTTGTGTAATTGGCGGTTTTTCACTACCTTTGCACCGCTTTTTGCGTAAAAAGCAATTTTAGTAATTAATTATTTTTCAAAACAAGTTTTTATGTACAACTACGAAACCGTTTTCATTTTAACTCCCGTTTTGTCTGA
>AUXO015896547.1_pt1 | contig 19462 bp, 17 predicted proteins | sample 768731 | NCBI WGS metagenome assembly AUXO01 (sample SAMN02715735, study PRJNA202380) | gut metagenome | biome: sheep rumen | host: Ovis aries | place: New Zealand: Palmerston North
ACACATAAATCTATATTGACATTGTATGATTCAAATGGTAAAAAACTATTTACAAGTTATTTTTCTTCAACTAGGATTATAGATGCAAGTATATCAAATGACAATAAATTTATTGCAATTGGAGAACTGGATTCTTCAGGTGTAACAATAAAATCAAATATAAAAATAATATCAGTAGAAAATGCACAAAATGATCCAGATAATACAATAATTTATACATATAATGCTGATTCTGAAAAATTGATAACAAATGTTAAATATCAAGATAATAATCAGATAGCATGTATTTACGATGATTCTGTGAATATAATAGAAAATGAGAACAACAATGAAATTTTGAATATAGATAAAGAAAAAATCATTCATATTACAAATAATTTAAAAAATCAAATAGTTTATGTGGAAGAACAATCAGAGGGGTTATTCCAGTTGTCTTCAAATTTGCATATAGTAAATACAAGATCTAATCAAGAAAATGTCTTTAGTATAGAAGAAACTATAAAGAAGATTTATGCAAATGAGACAATAATTGTAGCAAATACAGGTACAGATCTGTATTTTATCAGCACAAATGGATGGCTAATAAAAAAATACACGGCAAGTCAGGAAATAACAAATGTGGCTTTTTCAGAAAATGTTGCAGCTGTAATATTTAAAGACAAAATAGAAGTTATTGCTTTATAAAATTAATATTGAAAGATGGTGGTAATATGGGAATTGCATTAGATATATTTATTCTAGTTATTTTAGTGTTAAGTATTTTTATGGGTTATAAAAAAGGATTAATTAGTCTTATTTTTAGCTTATGTGCATTTATTATTGCAATAATATTGACGTGGATTTTATATACACCAATTACAAATTTTATCATTGACAATACAGATTTTGATGAAAATATAGAAAGTGCAATTATTGAAAAAGGAATAAACACTAGTGAAGAAGAAACAAAAGATAATAAAAATACTATAAAAAATGAAGATAATATAAATACATATGTAGAAAAATATTTGGAAAAATCTGTTGAAGATACTAAAGATAAAACTATAGAAAATACTGCAGATATAATTTCAAAAAAAATTGTATCAATAGTAGTTGCAATTGTTTTATTTATTGTTTTAAGATTGGTTTTAATATTACTTAAATTTGTATTACAAGGACTTGCTGAACTTCCCCTTATTAAACAACTTAATAAAACAGGAGGAGTGATATATGGTATAATTAGAGGACTATTTATTGTATATGCAGTTTTAGCAATTATGTTCTTCATTATTTCTGTAAATGATTCAGAGGTTTTGACTAATATGATTGATAGTTCTATGATAGGTAAATATTTGTATACTAATAATATTATTTTAAATGTTTTTTTTAGATGATATGAATTAAAACCTTTCAATATTTTTTATAAATTTACAATTTAGTTATTGATATTTGTATTTTTTTTTGATATACTATAGTAAATTTTTTAATAAACTAGGAGTGATAATAGTTGAAAGACGAACAAATGAACGAAGAAATAAAAAATAAAAAAAATAAATCCAAAAAAAATAAGAAACAAAAGAAACATAAAGTATTAAGAGCAATATTAAGATTTTTATTAATAATATTAATATTATTGGTATTATTTGTAGGAGGATTTGTAGGATATAGTACATTTAAAAACGGATGGGGATGGAAAGGACTTATAAAGACAGCAGTTGGTTCAAGTGAAGTACCAGTGGAGGAATTGGAAGAATATAGAGTTTTAATATTAGGAGTAAGTAAAGATATTTCTGTTGAGCTTACAGATACAATTATGGTAGCATCATATAATCCAAAAACTCAGTCAGCTGTTTTATTATCAATTCCAAGAGATACATTTGTAGGGGATAGCAAACTGAATGCTTCATCTTATGATAAAATAAATGCTATATATCAAAATAAAGGTGCAGAAGGAACTTTAAAAGAAGTAAATGAATTAACTGGTCTAAATATAGATAAATATATTGTAATAGATAATAATGCATTAGTAGAGCTAGTTGATGAAATAGGTGGAGTTGAATTTAATGTTCCAATAAATATGAATTATGATAGTAAGGCACAAGATTTACACATACATTTAAAAGCTGGATTACAGAAATTAAATGGAGATCAAGCTGAACAATTAGTAAGATTTAGAAAAAACAATGATTATACAGGATATTCGGCTGAATATGGTAGTGATGATTATGGGAGAATGAGAACACAAAGAGATTTTATAAAAGCTCTTGCTGAACAAACATTACAAGCAAAAAACATTACAAAAATAGGAAATTTGGTAGACATTGTTAAAAAAAATGTTAAAACAAATATTACAGATTGGGATGAAGTGAAAAAATATATTTCATATGTTTTAGACTTTAACATGGATAATTTAAAAACTGATGTACTACCAGGTGAATCAACTAGAATTCCTGCAAACACAGGGCTTTGGTTTTTCTTAGCAGATGAAGTCAAAACAAAGAAAGTAATAAGCCAATTATTTTCTACAGGGGAGAATACAACTGAAGGTACTGACGGACAAAATACAACAAATAGCACTACAAATAGCACGGCTAGCAGTACAACAAATTCTAAAATAAAAATAGAATTATTAAACGGAAGTGGAAATAGCGGACTTTTAGATGATGCTAAAAGTTTATTGGAGGCAGAGGGATATACTGTAACTAATAAAGGAAAAGCTTCTACACAAATTGCACTTACGAGAATTATTAATAGATCAAATTTATCTGATAATGTAATATCTTCAATAAAAACATTATTAGGAACAGGAACAATTACTCCAAGTTCAATTACAAGTAAATATGATATGACAATAATACTTGGAAAAGACTATGTTGGTAAAAATTAAAAAGAAGGCTTATTAAATAAGCCTTCTAATAAATATAATAAAAATTTTTTTTCTTTTTATGAGTTTTTAAAATCATAAATATAATTATTAAAATCGATATTATTCCAATTAAAGAAAATATTAAAATAAAATATAAATTATCATTTTGAATTACATCATGTGATGCAATTATATTTGATGTATAAGTTTGACCGTCAATTGTATATGTGGCTGTGCCAATTACAGAATTTGCAGAAATTGGTGCAGATATGTTACCTGAAACTGAAATTTCAGGAGATATATTTGTTGAAGAATTATTTTTTACTAGTGCTACAACATTATCTTCAAGTATTAGATCTAAATCTTTTGTTTCTTTTGTAGCGTGTGGTACAGTTATAGTTTCCAAAACACATGATTTTTGAAATATTGTTTTCATAGAATAATTTGAATATCCATAATCATAAAGGGTCTTAGAATCTAAATATCTTGCACTTTTTCCATTAACTGTACCAGATCCAAGTACAACTGCAATTAATTGTAATCCATTTTTGCTACAGGCAGAAATTAAGCAATTTTTTGCCTCTGAAGTGTAACCAGTTTTTATGCCTATACATCCGGGATAATAATATGTAGATGATGTATTTATTAAATCATTTGTGTTTTTATAAGTTCTTTCTTTACTTTTATTTGTAGCAGGTATTGTACATTTTTGTATAGAAACATATTTCCTGAAAGTAGGATTTTGCATACAATATCTAGCTATTACAGATAAATCTCTTGCAGTTGTATAATGATTTTCATCATGAATACCATTTGTTGTAACAAAATGAGTATTTGCACAACCAAGCTCTTGAACTTTTTCATTCATTAAGTCTACAAATGTATCTATTGATCCTGAAACATGTTCTGCTATGACATTTGCTGCATCATTTGCAGAATGAATTAATAATTCTTTTAATAAATTGTCTATAGAAATTTGTTCACCCTCAACTAAGTATGCAGAAGAATATCCAGATGGTATATTAGAAATTGCTGTTTTACTTACTGTAGCTATGTCATCTAAATTGCTATTTTCAATTGCAATAATTGCAGTTAATATTTTTGTAGTACTTGCAGGATACATTTTTTGCTCTGAATTTTTTTCATATAGAGTTTTTCCAGTTGTATTTTCAATTAAAATAACAGCTTCAGAGTTGATATTTAGAGAAACAGAAGAATTATCTTCTGATGTAGAAACATTGATAGAGTTTTGTTCTAGGTTAGTCTCATTAGTAGCATCTTCGGCAAAACTATTTGTCGAGAATAACATCATAATTAATAATAAAATTGCTATTTTTTTGAATTTCATTTTTTTATCCATCCATTTCTTTTTTTAAAAATATATAAGAATAATATACAATATTTAAAATTAAATTTCAATAGGTAGGAGGTTTTTTATGATAGAAATTTTAAAAGGTAATAAGAAAATTATATTAGTTGTTTTGGCAATAATTATATTGTTTTTTTGGAATTTTTTAAATTCAAAAAATGAAATTAATTCAATAGAAAATAATGAATTAAATGTTGCTAAAACTAATAGTACAGAAGAAAATTCAGAGACAGAAGAAAATATAATAGTAGTACATGTTACAGGTGAGGTGAAAAATCCAGGTATAGTTAAAGTAAAAGAAGGAAGTAGAATAGAAGATATAATAGAAGCTGCTGGAGGGCTTACAGAGAATTCTGATATTACAAATGTGAATCTAGCATACCTTGTAGAAGATGGTATGAAAATAAGAATACCAAGTAATGATGATGAAGATTTATCAAGTGAAAATTATATTTCAAGTGATAGTGGAGAAGGAATATTGATTGGAAATGATGAGGAGTCTAATACAAATATAATAAATATAAATAAAGCAACTCAAACAGACTTAGAGACATTGCCAGGAATAGGACCATCACTTGCAACAAGAATTATTGAATATAGAGAACAGAATGGTGAATTTAAAGAAATAGAAGATATAAAAAATGTTGGTGGGATTGGTGATATTAAATTTGATAAAATAAAAGAATACATTAAAGTAAAATAACTGCTATAGGCGAAGTATGTCAAATTTTGACGAACGATTTTTCTTGACAAATTCAATATTGATGATATAATAGTTAATATAATTCAATGCAAATTATGTTAGGCATTTTGCTTCAAAAGAAGCGTTTTACCACAATAATGTGGAGATAGTTTTTTCTTTTTAAACCCCAAAAAACAAAATCTAAACTTTAATCCTATAAATTAATCAGAAAGGAATGAAGTTAATTGTCAAAAATATTTTATAAAATTTTAATGATATTACTTATGGTAATATTAGTTTTAAATGCATCTGCAAATATAATTTATGCCGCAGTAGAAGTAAATATAGATAAAGCATATATAAAAAAAGTAGGACAAGCAGATTATCATTTAAAATATTATAGAGAAGGAAAGAAACAATATACTTATTTAATTTGTTCTATAGTTGGATATGATACAAAAGGTGGATTTGCTCCAACATATTGTATGAATAAAAATCTTGATGGTGCAGAAAAGGAGGCATATTATGTAACAACAAAAAGTGTACTAAAAAATGACAAAATATGGAGAGTAATAAAAAATGGATATCCATTTAAAACAGCTAAACAATTGGGTCTAACCTCAAATTATGATGCATATGCTGTAACTAAGTTTGCTGTATACTGCATATTAGGAGAATCAAAACTTAAATATTTTAAAGCGGAAAAAGATGATAAAGAAGCTGTAGCAATGCTAAATGCATTAAAAAAATTAGTACAAATAGGGAACGAAGGAACTGAAAAGCAAGAAGAAAATCCATTAGCTATTGTAAAAGTAAATGATGTGTATGAAGAAGATAATTATTATATTCAGGAGTACAAGGTTACTTCCAAATCAGAATTTAAAACTTATACAGTAAGTACTAAAGGATTGACTAAAAATAGTTTTGTAGCTGATGTAAATGGAAAAAAGAAGAATAGTTTTAACAAAGGAAATAATTTTAAAATATATGTTCCGAAATCAGAAGTTACAGAAGATATTGATGGCAAAGTTACCATATCAGCAGATTGTAAAGTATATTTAATTTTAGAAGGAAAGACTACAGTTACAAAGACACAGAATTATGTTGTTACAACAGGAGAAAGTTCGAGGGCAACTGCTGAAGAATATATTAAAATAAAAAGAGAAATTTTACCTGGAAGTTTAAAAATATTAAAGATAGACAAAGAAAATAAAGATGTGAAAATAGAAGGAGTGAAGTTCGATTTATATAATAAAAATGATGATAAAATAGGAACATATACAACAGATGCAAATGGAGAAATCCTTATAGAAAATTTAGAAGTGGGAAAATATAAATTAAAAGAAATAGAAACCAACAAGTGGTACAATTTAGAAACTAAAGAGAAAGAAATAGAAATTTATGAAAATAAGACATCTCAAATTACTGTAGAAAATGAACTGAAAAAAGGACAGATAAAGATTATAAAAGTTGATTCAGACAATAATGAAGTAAAATTAAAAGGAGTAAAATTTGAAGTGCAAGATAAAAATGGAAATATATTAGAAACAATTGTGACAGATGCAAATGGAGAAGCAACAACTTCAAAATATGCATTAAAAGATTATCAAAATTTATATTTAAAAGAAGTAGAAACAGGAGAAAAGTATGTTCTAAATAGTAATATAGAAAAAATAGAATTAGAAGAAAATAAAATTAAAAACATAGTCTTTAAGAATAAGAAGATAAAAGGAAAAATAAAAATTATAAAAACAAGTAAAGATAATAATAAAATTACAGGAGAAAGAGCTGGAAGCCCTCTAAAAAATGTTAAATTTAAAATATATGATAAAAATAATAAATATATTGAAACAATAACTACAGATAAAGATGGTATTGCAATCTCATCTGATCTTGAGAAAGGAGAATATAAGATTAAAGAAACAGAAACAAATAAATATTATTATTTAAACAAAAATGAATTTCTTACAGAAATAACAAAAGATGGAGAAATTGTAAATGTAGCAATTCAAAATGAGTCCAAAAATCCTGATGTAGAAGTAGAAAAGAGTGGCTCGGAAACTGTTAATGTTGGAGAGCAAATTGAATATGATATAAGTATGAGAAATAGTGGAAATACAATGTTAAAAAATTTTTCTATGCAAGATATAATCCCTTCAAAATATGTAAAAGTTACAAATTTTAAAACAGGGACATTTAATCAAGATTTAGAATATGATTTATATTATAAATCAAATTTGTCAAATGAATACATTTTAATAATGGAAGATTTAAGTTCAAAAGAAAATTATGAAATTGATTTTGAAAAAGAACTCGCAGAAAATGAGTATATAACAGAATTAAAAATGGATTTTGGAAGTGTTGATATTGGCTTTTGTTCAAATGAGAACCCTCATTTAACAGGCATAGTAAAAAAAGATACTAAAAATGGAACTACTTTTACAAATATAGCTTATGTTAGTGGTAAGTTTGAAAATCATAAAGTAACAGAATCATCAAAGTGGAAAACAATAGCATATAAATTATTACCAAAAACTGGTTTCTAAATGAAAAACTTGTATAAAATTCTAAAAGATGTAAATAATATATTATATCTTTTAGAATTTTTTAAGGAGGCATATTTTATGAGTGATAATAAGAAAATAAACGAAAAAATAACTTTTGATGAAGGAGACGATATAACTCCTTATGGAGAATTTATGTCTTCATATTTCGCGTGGACTAGTCTAGATGATCAGAAAAAGATTGCAGAAAAATTAAATAATGCAACAAAAAAAAATAAATCATAAAAACATTGTGGACTTTTTCTAGAAAAAGAGTATAATACTTAATATAAGGAGAGATATATAGATGGTTTATAAATTTACAGCTAGAGCAAAAAAAGCTATGGAAAGTGCAAATCAAATAACATTAAAATTAGGTCACAAATATATTGGTACAGAGCATATTCTATATGGATTAGCTAAAGAGGGAAGTGGAGTTGCAAGCAGAGTGTTAGAGAATCAATCAATAGATGCAGAAAAAATAGAAAATGAAATTATAGATTTAATAGGAAAAGGAGAAGAGATCGAAAAAACATCGGGTTTTACACCTAGAACAAAAAGAGTACTAGAAAATAGCTTTATAGAAGCTAAAAAAGTTGGATATGATTACATAGGGACAGAGCATTTATTGTTAGGCATCTTAAGAGAAGGAGATAGCATAGCAGTAAGGATTTTACTTAATTTAAATGTGGATTTACCAAAAATTTATAATGAAATATTAAATACTATAAATGAGATAGAAAATGCTACTGGTTTTTCGAACGAAAGTTCTAAAAATAAAAAAAATGAAAGTTCAAAAAATAATACTGTTTTAAAACAATTTGGAGAGGATTTAACTAAAAAGGCAGAGAATGGCAAATTAGATCCTGTTATTGGTAGAGAAGAGGAAATACAAAAAGTAATACAAATTCTATCAAGAAGAATGAAAAATAATCCATGTTTGATAGGAGAATCTGGAGTTGGAAAAACTGCTGTGGTTGAAGGATTTGCACAAAAAATGATTAATGGAGACATTCCAGAAAATTTAAAAGACAAAAAAGTTATAAGTTTAGATATATCTGGAATGGTAGCTGGTGCCAAATATAGAGGTGATTTTGAAGAAAGAATAAAAAAAGTATTAGATGAAGTAAAGAAATCTGGAAATATAATTTTATTTATAGATGAAATACATACAATAGTTGGAGCTGGTTCTGCAGAAGGAGCTATAGATGCAGCTAATATCCTAAAGCCGATGCTAGCAAGAGGAGAAGTTCAAGTGATTGGGACAACAACAATTGATGAATATAGGAAATATATTGAAAAAGATTCTGCATTAGAAAGAAGATTTAGCCCAGTTAATATTAAAGAACCAAGTAATGAGGACACAGTATTAATATTAGAAGGATTAAGAGACAAATATGAAGCACATCATAATGTGAAAATTACAGATGAAGCAATAAAAACTGCGGTTGAACTTTCTTCAAGATATATAAATAATAGATTTTTACCAGATAAAGCAATAGATTTAATAGATGAAGCAGCATCAAAAGCAAGGACTTCAGCATATACAGAACCTCAAATTTTAAAAGATTTACAATCTAAAATTGAAAAAGCCAAAAAAGATAAAGAAGAGGCAATAAGAGGACAAAAATTTGAGAAAGCTGCAGAGTTAAGAGATAAAGAAATTTGGCTAAGAGAAAAATTTGAAAAAGAAAATTCTAAATGGAGGAATAAAAATACAAAAAGTATCATAACAATTACAGATGAAAATATTGCAGAAATTATTTCAAGTTCGACTGGAATTCCATTAGATAAAATAACCAAAAGTGAAAATGAAAAATTGAAGAACCTTGAGAATATACTACATAAAAGAGTAATAGGACAAAATGAAGCAATAGAATTTGTATCAAAAGCAATAAGACGAAGTAGAGTTGGACTAAAAAGTCCGAATAGACCAATAGGTTCATTCTTATTTTTAGGACCTACTGGAGTTGGAAAAACTGAATTATCAAAAGCAGTTGCAGAAGCATTATTTGGTGGAGAAAAAGACTTGATAAGAATTGATATGTCTGAATATATGGAATCTCATTCTGTTTCAAAATTGATTGGATCACCTCCTGGATATGTTGGATTTGAAGAAGGAGGACAATTAACAGAGAAAGTTCGAAGAAATCCATATTCTGTTATTTTATTAGATGAAATTGAAAAAGCACATCCAGATGTTATGAATATTTTATTACAGATATTAGATGATGGACGACTTACAGACTCAAGTGGTAGAACAGTAGACTTTAAAAATACAATTGTTATAATGACATCAAATATAGGTGCAAGAATGATTACAGATAAAAAAAATCTTGGGTTTGGTAATAGTAAAGAAGATGAAGAAGAAGATTATGAAGACATAAAAAAAGATGTTATGTCAGAAGTAAAAAAAGAATTTAAACCAGAGTTCATAAATCGTATTGATGAAATTATTGTTTTCCATAAATTGAATGATGAAGAAATAAAACAAATAATAGATTTGATGTTAAATGAGGTAATAAGCAGACTAGCTAAGCAAAACATAAATGTTAAAATAGATAATAGTGTTAAAGAATTGATTGCAAAAAAAGGAGTAAATAAATCATTTGGTGCAAGACCACTTCGTAGGACTATACAAAATCTAGTTGAAGATTCTTTAGCTGAAACAATTTTAGATGGAAAACATAATGAAATTGAGCTAGTTGTTGAAGATGAAATGGTAGTTGCAAAATAATATAAGATACAAGATTCATAAAATAAATTAGATTACAGCTTATACTTATAAATTTGAATATTGAAAGGGAAAAATATGAATTTAAGTGAATTGAATGTGGGACAAAAAGCAAAAATATTAAATTTGAATGTAAAAAATAGAGAAATAAAAAGACATCTTTTAGATATGGGATTAACAAGAGGTGTTGAAGTGTTAATAAAAAAGAAAGCACCAATGGGAGACCCTATTGATATTGAACTTAGAGATTATGAGCTTTGTATAAGTAAATCAGATTTGGCACAAATAGATGTGGAGGTGCTAAAATAATGAAAGTGGGACTAGTCGGAAACCAAAATAGTGGAAAAACAACATTATTTAATTATTTAACAGGAATGAATGCAAAAATTGGAAATTGGCCAGGTGTTACAATAGAAAAAAAGACAGGAATTATAAAAGGTACTAGCCATGAAATAACTGATTTACCTGGAATCTATTCCCTAAGCCCATATAGTGAAGAAGAAGAAGTTTCTAGAAAATTTGTATTTGATGAGAATCCAGATGTAATTATAAATATTGTTGATGCTACAACTCTGGAAAGAGGCTTGTATTTAACAACACAATTGATGGAATTAAATACAAAATTAATTGTTGCTTTAAACATGGCAGATATGCTTGAAAAAAAAGGAATTAAAATTGATACTAAAAAATTGGAAGAACAGCTTGGAGTAAAAGTTTTTGAAATTTCTGCATTAAAGGAAACAGGTATAGATGCTTTAATTGCAGAAATAGACAAAAAAGAAGATTTACAAAGAGCAAAAGTTTTTGATAGTAGAATAGAAAATTCTGTTACAGAAATACAATTTGAATTGAACAGAAAACATAGTAAATTTATAGCAGTAAAATTATTAGAAGATGATGCAAGATTCAAAAACGAAAATTCTGAAAATATAAATAAAATTAAAGAGGAACTATCTAAAAATTATGATACAGATTTAGAAGAAACTATTGCAACTGAAAGATATAGTTTTATAGAAAAAGTAAAAAAGCAATCTGTTGTACAAGTGCCTGTAAAAACAATTTTTTCTGACAAATTGGACAAGATATTCTTGAACAAATGGTTGGCTTTTCCAATTTTTATTGTAATTATGTTTTTGGTTTATTATTTATCTGTTGGAGTTGTAGGTTCTGCAACAGTTGATTTAATTGAATATGGAGTAGATAGATTTGGAGAATGGGTAGGCACAGGTCTTGCGAATGTAGGAACTTCTGAATGGTTAATAAGTTTAGTAGTTGATGGAATTATATCAGGAGTAGGAACTGTTTTGGGATTTGTACCACAACTTATAATTTTGTTTTTATGTATTGCATTACTTGAAACAACAGGTTATATGTCAAGGATTGCATTATTACTTGATAAACTATTTAGAAAATTAGGATTAAGTGGAAAAAGTTTAATACCATTTATTGTTGGTTCAGGCTGTTCTGTTCCTGGAATCATGGGAACAAGAATTATTGAAAATTCTGATGAAAGGGAGCTAACTACAATGCTTGTTTCATTTATACCATGTAGTGCCAAATTGCCAATCATAGCATTGTTTTCAGGATATTTTTTCAAAGAAAAATCTGGACTAGTTTCAGCATCATTATATTTTTTTGCAATAATTATAATAATTTGTTTAGCATTTGTACTTTCTAGAACAAAATTTAGACATACAAGTAGCTCATATATTTCAGAGCTACCAGAATATAAATTGCCTAGCCCAAAATACATAGCAAAAGAAGTATGGGACAAAGTCATTGCATTTATAAAAAGGGCAGGAAGTGTAATTTTAATATGCTCAATAGTTATATGGTTTTTAGTATCATTTTCATTTAAAATGGAGTATGTAACTAATATAGAAGATAGTATTTTAGCTTCTATTGGAAAATCAATTTCTTGGGTATTTTATCCAATACTTGGGGAATATAATTGGGGAGCGACAGTTTCAGCAATTCAAGGATTAGTAGCAAAAGAACAAGTTGTTTCATCAATGGCTGTTATTTCTGGATTGTCAGAAGATGTAGAAGAAAGTAAAGCAATTTTTGCAAGTAACTCAATTTTTGGTGGATTTACAGCAGCTGCTGCTTATGCATTTATGGTATTTAATTTATTTAGTGCTCCATGTTTTGGAGCAATCGGAGCAATGAGAAGAGAACTTGGATCAACAAGAAAAATGCTAAAAGTTGTTATATTACAAACAATATTTGCTTGGTTTTTAGCAACAGCCACTTATCAGATAGGAAGCAGGATTGAAAAAAGAACATTAAATTTAGCAAATATTTTTGTGATTGTTGCAATTTTAGTTATGATAATATTTATCATTTATAAAAATACCAAGAAAAGAAAAAGAGAGTGTGAGGGGTGCCCTTATTACAATAGTTGTAAGTAATTTTTTTAAAAAATAGAGTAAATTGCCCCATTTCGCACTCGCAAGCCCGTTTGGTCGCTTACGCATATTTAAAAATAAAATATATTCAGAATTATTCAATAAATTATAATGGGAATTTTAAGTAATAATTTTAGAAGGGATTGATGAAAATGAAATATTTTTTCACATCAGAAAGTGTAACTGAAGGTCATCCAGATAAATTATGTGATTATATATCAGATAGTATTTTAGATAGCTATTTGGAAAAAGATAAAAATGCTAGAGTAGCGTGTGAGACAGTTGCAGGAAAAAATACAATTTTTATAACAGGAGAAATTACATCTACTGCAAACATAGATATTGAAAATGTTACAAGAAATGCAATAAAAGAGATAGGATATTTTGGAAGTAATATAGATATTGATTTTAAAACATGTAGCATTATTTCTAATATATCTAAACAATCTCCAGATATTGCTTTAGGAGTTGATAATTCTTTGGAAACAAAGGAAGGGAAAAAAGCTAAAACAGAAGGAGCAGGAGACCAGGGAATTATGTTTGGGTTTGCATGTGATGAAACAAAAGAATTAATGCCACTTTCAATTTCTCTTGCACATAAAATATCAAAAAGATTGGCAGATGTAAGAAAACAAAAAATATTAGACTATATAGGTGCTGATGGAAAAACACAAGTTACAATTGAGTATGATGATGATAAGCCACTAAGAGTAGATGCAATTGTTGTTTCTATACAACATAAAAGTGAAATTACACAAAAACAAATTCAAAATGATATAAAAAGATTTGTAATTGATGAGGTTATACCTAAAAAATTACTAGATGAAAATACAAAATATTTTATAAATCCTACAGGTAGATTTGTAATTGGTGGACCTTTAGGAGATAGTGGACTTACAGGTAGAAAAATTATTGTAGATACATATGGAGGATATGCAAGACATGGAGGAGGGGCATTTTCAGGAAAAGATCCTACAAAAGTAGATAGATCTGCATCATATATGGCAAGACATATTGCTAAAAATATTGTAGCAAATAAATTGGCTAGAAAATGTGAGATACAACTTTCTTATGCTATAGGTGTAGCAGAGCCTATTTCTATATATATAAATACTTATGGAACAAATACAATATCTGAAGAAGAAATTGTTAAAAAGATAAAAAGTAAGTTTGATTTAACTCCAAGAGGCATAATAAATTATTTTGATTTACAAAGGCCAATTTATAGAGAAACAACAAATTATGGACATTTTGGAAAAGAAAATTTGCCATGGGAGAAGGTAATAGAATTATAGAACTATTATCCAGTCTCCCACAATAGTTAAATTATGCTAGAACTGCACCTAATACAAATATACCTAAAATTCTGCTATAGATTGAGTCAAATTGTGAACTAGGAAGTGGATTAGATCCTTCACCAACTTCAACTGTGTAACCTGGTAAATTGTAATTTTGAATAAACCAGTCTTTATAACCAGCAAAGCTTGAATTGTATGGAGTTTCTTCAAGTGAATACCCACTAACATTTGCAAATTGAGTACCAATTGCAAGCGCTCTAGGAGGATTATAGTTTTGAAATTGCCAGTAAATAACATTACCTTGAGTGTGGAATGCAATAATTAAACTGAAATCATGTTGTAAAGTGAAGTTATAAGCTGCAAGTGCTTCAGGTTCAGTTAATGGACCGAAACCTACAAAATCACGTGGTGCAGGTGTAGTAAATCCTTGAGCAAATTTTATTTGTCTTGCTTGTTCCCAACCAGCAGGATATTGAAGATTCAAATCAACTCCGGCGAATATTTGCTTTCCAGCCATTAGGGAAAGGAATTGATGGATATCTATTTGCAATTAATTTTGTATTTGTATACAAAGAAGAATTTTGACTTATTTCTCCTGTAACTAGGTCAACACCATCAGGATTTACCATTGGCATAATGTAAATTGTACAATAATTATATAATGCTCTTGCATTATAACCATAAATTGTTAAATTATTTGAAAAAGTGTAGCAGTAGTCTGCTAAAAATTTCATAACAAGAGGACTGCAAATCCATTCATTAGCATGGAATGAAGCAGAATAAAATACTTCTTTAGAACCATTTCCGATTTTAATAATTGGAAGATCTGTTCCTAATACACTTTTTCCTCCAGATGTAATCTCAATAAATGGATAAAGTTGTTTCAAACTATCTAAATTTATCTTTAAAATTGTTGAACTATAACTTATGTTTGTAGGAACAATAAATCCTAATCCACCATCTATGTATGGCATTAATGCATTCCATGTTCTAGAGCCAACTATTCCATCTGGTTCTAAATTATTATGCTGTTGAAATTTAATAACTGCAGATTTTGTATTTTGACCAAAAAATCCGTCAATTTTACCATTATATAATCTTAAATGTTTTAAAATATTTTGTAAAAATTCAACTATTGGACCTCTTGATCCAACTCTTAATGTTTTCATTCAAATCACCTAAAATATAATATTCAATATTAATTATTTTGTGATAATTTAAGATACTAAATTAAATAAAAAGGTGAAAATTCGTTTACCTAAATTATAAAATGTGATAAAATAAAAAAGACAGGAGAAATCAGATGAAAAAAAGTAAAATGAAACAGATAGAAAAAATTATATATACATTTATTATTTTAGCAATAGTTGGTTTAATGGCATACTTAAAATCTGAAAAAACAAGTGGGACTATTACATCATTCGATTTAAATAGTATTCCAGAATATACAGATAGCCCATATGTATATATTAATAATAATAAACCATATTTTGAAGAAAAAGATTATACAACAAAAGTATTTGAAAATTATTCTGATTTAGACAGCCTTGGAAGATGTGGAGTGGCTTATGCAAATATTTGCACAGAATTGATGCCAAAGGTTGGAGAGAAAAGAGGTTCAATTAGTAACATTTATCCATCTGGGTGGAAACAAGCTATGTATGAGGGATTAGTTGATCAAAAAGCATTATACAATAGATGTCATTTAATAGGTTGGCAACTTGCTGGAGAAAATGCAAACAAGAAGAATTTAATTACTGGGACAAGATACATGAATGTACAAGGAATGTTACCATTTGAAGATATGGTTGATGATTATTTTGAAGAAGATGAAAACATTGATAATCATGTTTTATACAGGGTTACACCAATTTTTAAAGGTTCAAATTTAGTTGCAAGTGGAGTAGAGATGGAAGCATATTCTGTAGAAGATAATGGAAAAGGAATATGTTTTAATGTTTATGTATATAATGTGCAACCAGGCATAGAAATTGATTATAGTACAGGAGAAAGCAAACCTATTAAATAATATTAATACTTTTGATTACTAATAAAAACAAAAAATTGCAATATAAATTTTTATTAAAACTTGAAAGGAGGAGAGCTTATTGGATTTGGATTTTTTTAATAATTTAGGAAAAACATTAAAACAGAATAAAGATGTAAAAAATTTTATAGATAATTTAGGAGATTTTTTACAACAAAATAATAATACTTCAAATGAAAAGGGTATTTTAATACAATTACAAAATGAAAGAAAAACAAGTATTGCTACAAGAAATAGCATTAGAGATGAAATACAAAATATACTAAAAGAGTATGCAAATAACAATTTTAAAGATGAAGAAATGTATTTTATCTCAAGTAAAAAAGATGGATTATACATAAGTTTTAAATATGAAAATGGAGAAAAGAGTATAGAAAAACTTGCTCCTAAAGAACTTCCAGAAGATGTAAAAGTAAATGATATTTTAAAAAAAGAAAATGAAAATTATGTTATAGATAATAAATCAACAGAAGAAGTTATAGGTCAAATAGAAGAAATGGCAAATGAGTTATTAAATAAGCAAGACAAGGAGCTTGAAAATTTTAGAAAAGATGGACACATATATAAAGTAGAAGAACAAAGAGAAGATCGAATTTATTTAATAGATGTTACATCAGGAGATGATTTGGTGCTTGAAGAAGTTGATTTTCCACAATACCTATTAAATGATGCAGTTGAAGAAACCACTTTTAAATATGAAAATGGAAATTATTTGAAAGTTGTAGAAAATTAAAATCTTGTTATTATTCACACCTATCAATATAAGCTGTGAATAATAACAAGATTTTAATTGTTAAAGTTTTATAATTCAATTTTTGGTTGATACTTTTCTAACCACATATTCACTTGACATAAATATGCCATAAGTTGAGGACCTGTCATAAGCTGGCCAAACCAAGGTCTTGAAAAGGCTTTACCATCTGTTTCTAAAATTTCCAAAATATATTTTCTATTAAGTAGAGAATTTATAGGAGCATTTGGATTTTTTATAATATCTAAAAGCATTGATTTTACAGCTTTTAAGTATGTTGGATTATGAGTTTTAGGATATGGCGATTTTTTTCGAGATACAATTTCTTTTGGCAAGAAATCTCTACAAATATAACGAAGCAAGCCTTTTTCTCTTCCATTTAATGCTTTCATTTCCCACGGTACATTCCACATATATTCAGCCAATCTATAATCACAAAAAGGAACACGGATTTCTAATCCATTTGCCATTCCAATTCTATCACATCTCTCTAATAGAGTTTGCATAAACCAATTTATAGTAAGATATGAAATTTTTCTTTTCTCAGCAGTTTCATCAGAGTCACAATCTAAAATTTCTACATTTTTTAGACTTTCATTATATCTAAAATCAATATAATCTCTTAATGGTAACTCTTCTCCTATTGATGGATTCAATAATTTTTGCCTTTCATTTATTGCTATAGACCAAGGAAAAGTTCCGGAGTTTAAGGCATCAGCTCTAAAAAACCAAGGATAGCCTCCAAATATTTCATCTGCACATTCTCCCATAAGAGTTACAGTTTGCTCTTTCTTTACACTTTTACAAAATAGGAATAAAGAAGAATCAACATCGGCCATTCCAGGCATATCTCTTGCAATCATTGCTTCTTCAAGAGCATTAGCAAGTTCAGGAGTATCTAACATAACTTTTTGATTTACTGAATAACTATTATCTGTCATAAGATTTATATAATAATTATCAGAGTTTGGTTGAAAATCTGATTTAACAAAATTCTTATCATTATCCACATAATCCACAGAATATGTATGAATTGGGGATAACTCATTCTGTTTCCTATATTCTCCAGCAAATTTTGTTATAATACTTGAATCAAGTCCACCAGAAAGAAATGTACAAAGTGGAACATCTGATACAAGCTGTCTACTTATTGTATCTTTTAGAAGATAATGCAATTTTTGACAAGTTATATCAAAATCATCTGTATGTGGCTTACTTGCTAGTTTCCAATATCTTTCAGTGTGAAGCCCTGATTTATTATATACCGCGAAATAAGCAGGTTTTAGTTCATAAATATTTTTATAAATTGTAAATCCTGCAGTGTGCGCTGGTCCTATTCCAAAAAGTTCAGCCAATCCTTGCTTATTTAAAATTTTAGGAATACCAGGATACTCAAAAATTGCTTTTAATTCAGAAGCAAAAATAAATGAATCATCAAAAATAGTATAAAATAATGGTTTTACACCAAAATGATCTCTAGCTAAAAATAGTTCTTGAGTATTAGAATTCCATATTGCAAAACTATAGATTCCGTTTAAATGTTTTACTACATCTTTTCCATAATGGATGTAACTTTTTAAAAGAACTTCTGTGTCACAATGCCCTTGAAAATTAAAATTATTTTCTACCAAAGTTTCTCGTAATTCTTTTGTATTATATATTTGACCATTATATACTATTACATATTCTCCAAATGAATATTTTTCTATCATTGGTTGTTTTCCACCATCTGGGTCTATCACAATTAATCTTTTGTGTCCTAAAGCAACATGATTTCTTAAATAAATATCGCTTTCATCTGGTCCTCTATTTGAAAGCTTTTCATTCATATTTTCAATTACACTTTTATATTGAAAAAGATCTTTTTTATAGTTTATGAAACCAACAATCCCACACATAATTTCCTCCTTTAATTATACTATTATATGCAGTTTTTGAAAAAAAGTGAAAATTTAAACTGTAATAGGTTGACAAAATTGCAAAAAGAATGTATAATCGTATAGTATGAAAAAGTTTAAGAGAAATAAGGGTATAATATATATCTATTACAAGAGGAGGGATTTTAAATGGCACAACCAAAAAGAAGATGGTCAAAAGCAAGAACACATTCAAAAAGATCAACATGGAAATTAGAAGCACCAAAATTTGCAAAATGCCCAAATTGTGGGGAACCAATATTACCACATACATTATGTTCAAATTGTGGTTATTATGATGGAAAACAAATAGTAGCAAAAAAAGAAGACTAAGATCCGCTAAGGAGGAACGATAGATGCAAGTATTGAAAATAATTTTATTAGTAATTTATTTTATTGTGTGTTTTGCAGTTATAATATTAGCTATGATGCAGTCTAAAGAAGATGAAGGATTGTCTTCAACTATTACTGGTTCATCAGCGAATAATTTCTTTGAGAAAAACAAAGGTAATACTAGAGAAGGAAAGCTAAAGAAATGGACTATTATTTTTGGAATCCTTTTAGTAGTCCTATGTTTAGTATTAGGAACAGTTTATATGTTATAAAAAACTGCCAAAAATGGCAGCTTTTTATTTCATTATAATTATGTATTAAAAAAAGCTAAGATATTTTATTTGAATATGCAAGTGTTTTTGATAACTTTTCACTTACAAATTATAATAAAGTGAAAGTTTTTACAGTTAAAGTGAAAAAAATTTATAAAAAGTATTGACAAATGAAAAATAAATGGTATAATAAAAAATGTATTTAGAAAATGCAGGTGTAGTTCAATGGTAGAACCCTAGCCTTCCAAGCTAGCTACGTGGGTT
>AUXO013083372.1_pt1 | contig 19454 bp, 15 predicted proteins | sample 768731 | NCBI WGS metagenome assembly AUXO01 (sample SAMN02715735, study PRJNA202380) | gut metagenome | biome: sheep rumen | host: Ovis aries | place: New Zealand: Palmerston North
TCATTTGGATTATAAGAATAGTATAAAGTGGTTACACCTATTTTATATATGTCGATTTCATCTTCTGACCCTACTTCAACTTGCTCAGGATACTTATAATATATCTCCTCAAACTCCTCAGAAGAAACAGATTGAGATATAATAGAAATAAAAAAGTTGTAATTAGGACGAAGATATTTATACTGCTCACTATAAAAGACTATTCCTGGGAGATTGAAAGACCTACTCTCTAAGATATCATAAAGTCTTGAACATCTTAATAGATCTTGACCAGGTAGAATTTTAGTATTTGTAGCAGTATTAACTAGAGTCAAATCATCTATTCTTATTTCTCCAACCTCAACAGCATCATCTGGTTTGATTAATGTTAAAGTCTTCATGATTCAGTAAGATATTTAGTCTTTACATATGCATCAACTATCGAGGCATTCTGTTCACCTAAAGTTATCGTTATTATGTTATCAGTACCAGAAAACTCGAATAAAACACTAACTAACCACCCCTTTGATCCGCTTCTATAACTCACTGTACGACTATCCGCACCATCCTCTGGCTTAAACTGTAGAACATCAATAGTCATAGTCTCAGTTGCTAGAACATCAGAACCATCATTAGTAGGAGTAGAAGACATAGTTAAAGTTATTGGCAATCTTCCTGACGGTGCAATTAACTCCTTGAATTTTGACCCTGATACTAGTGTTATCTGAATAGTTCTAGGGTTGGTGATCTTAACATAATCTGGTTCAGAAATGGCTAAATCGAAGATAGACTGAATACAATAAGATGAAACCAGATTCTCAGTTGCACGCCTAGTATCCTCCGCCAAAGCAATATAGTAGTTCTTAATTCTTCTAAACTTGTCCATTAAAGAAGCATCACATTCAATACCACTTTCCCAGGCAGACGGAGTAAAATCAACCCCATAATTTAAGAACCTAGTAAAATAAGCCCCTGTTGTCGGATCAATTAACTCCTGAACTCTAATGGTCCTTGTAATAGTAGAAGAAACATTATAAGAATATGTACTCTGCCGAACAATACACCAACAATTATCCGAGAACTCATTATATATTTCTGGCAACATCGACTGTACTACCGACCTGTCTACTAAAACCATACCATTATTAGATTCTTTACTCAACATTAACGACGCTAATTCATCATTTGTAGTAAAGATCTTAGTAATAATCCCCTGAGCATTCAACCCAAAAAACTGAGACTGAAGGATTTTATATAGAGCAGTCGAAGACACATACTTATCAGGAGCACTATAACCACTATCTTTTAAATCAAGAAAGGCCTGATAATCCTGAACTGAACCAAGCTCACCAGGATAAGGAGTGTAGTTCGTGGAGTTGGCCGGATCTTCACCCTTTATGTACCCTTCCCCTGATTTTGGAGTACATATATAAATCAAATCCCCGGCAACTACAAAATCTCCTTTTTCAAATTCTAAGGTGTCCTGATATAGAAACATACCTCGAATGGATTTTCCGTTTATATTCATGCTACATTTAATTCTATATCAACATCGTAAAAGAGATTGGTGAAAGTTAAACACATCTCTTCATTCTCAAGCTTATCCAATTTAACCCAACTCTTCCCAGCAAAAATTTCAACTTCTGCAGCTAAGTTTCCAACAGTTACCTCTCTAACTATAGCCTCCCCCGGTCCTAGCTTAGCAGTAATTTTAAACGCTAAATCTGTATCGTCTGAACTCCAAGAATGACCCTGAAGAAAAACAAACTTAGAATCCATGTTATAAGATTTGTAAGCGAGATCAGATAAAACTCCGAAATCTGGTGCTACCTCCTGCTCTGAATAACTCAATAAAACCCCTAAGAAATTATTAGATCGGAAGGACATTTTTACTGGACGAGGAGATAGAGATAACGAATAACTGGCCATAGTATTATTAAATTTACTCTTAGGCACATAGTTCGAATCTATCTCGGGTGATTCTTCGTTTTGAGGAGTTAAAAGACCTGGAATTAAAGAGTTGGCAGGATTATAATGAACAGTTAGGAGAGTAAATGACGAAGTCGGAACAGAGAACCCAGAATCCTCACTATCTTCCTTCTCTAACCATATTTCATCTTCCTTAAATATCGTTCCTCCTAAATTCAAATAATATCTGGTGTTCTTTGGTTCTGTTGTAAAAGAATAAGAATTGAAAGGACCAGGAACGGAAGAGGTTTGAATTAGAATATATGTCAAAGACTTATCAACCCTAACATCAAACACTCGATCTTTCAAAATTTTCTGCCAGGTACTGTCGGAGTCTTCATTATAATATATCTCAAAAATAAATGTGTTCTTATCTTCCGACAATACAAGACTATAATCCTCTCCGGCTATTGGTATTGATCCTGTTGGCGAGTAAAGACTATAACCTGACTCTACATCAACAGTAAATTTAATCTTATTACCTGGATTATTATAGACACACAGAAAATTACCTGGAGAGATAATGGTGGAATTCGAGTAACCTACAAACTCACCTTTCGTATTATATCGAGCTGCATTAACCCTAAACTCAATCGCCTTATAAACCTTTCCTGACAAAACCTCTTTATCAATCCAGGCAGGTGATATTGATGGAACATTCCCTGAGCCGTCCTGTAAAGATAACCACTTGTCAGACACTACTTCACCCTCCCGATAATATCTCTTCTTCTGCCAGGACCCATCAATCATCCCCAGTTTAGACCTAGCAATAATAGAATCAGAAACCTTAACCTGACCTAGTATATTACCATTCTGTAAGTCTTTGAAGGGAGAGGTTAATGAGGGACTCGAATATAACTCATCATTCCTCAAACACAGGTCCTTCTTATTACGACAGGGATTAATAGAAGAGTTATAGGCCGAGTAGGATACATTAATTGCTTGGGTCGCTACTTCTTCTGGCTTAATAAGGAACCAAACTACATTACGACATTCCTTCTCACCATCACCATCTAAATTAGCCTCAATAACTACTGAAGATGTAAGATCATAAAATTCTATCTTATCATAACCCTCTGGAATATCTAATAGAATAACTGAAACCTCCGAAATTGTAACTATTCCAAAATAATTATCCCCCGACGTTGAAGTATCCGATTGAGAGAAAGTTGGAAACAGTGAATACTCCAAGGCCTTTAATGACTCCAATCCTTTATCAAATTTTTCCTGTATGTCGGTGGAAATATAAGATAAAAGTGGAGTATCATTAAATTTGTCCTTGGCGATTCGATATAAGAAGTCATACTCAGAAAAATCAGATATCCCAGCAAAAGTAGATGAAGTAGAATTATATTTTACAATGGGAGATAATTCAGACCCAGAAATTTTAACCTCTCGAATGGCCTGAATTTTATCTGACTTTCTTAATTCAACTTTCATCTTTAATAATATATTCTAAATAGTTTTTAACACCGGACATCAGAGAGCTATTGATGGAATCGATAATCTTCAATTTCACTGTCCCTATCTCAATCTTAGAACGGTCTGGATTAAAAAACAATAAGGACCCAAGAAAAGAACGTAAGCAATTTAAATAATGCCCCTCGTCTGATGTTGTGACTGAGTTAATGAAGAATTTCAATATAATACCATCATACTCTACAGACCCTATATCTATGTCCAAGTATTTTTTCATAAGCGAGAATACATGTGGAGTTCCTTTAACACTGTAGAATAAAGAGGTGACATAAGAAACTATACCCGACCAATCAACATTATCACTCAAGTTCTCCCGCCCTAAAGTCATCTCCACAAAACGCTTTACCGGATCTACCCTTAAATAAAATCCAGAATAATCATCAATACTCTCCGTCGGATCTGTATAATAACCACCATCTCCATACGCCTTTATCATACGACATAGCTGATCGTATAACTCTAGCTTCTTGAGATTCTCTGGTACGTATAGTTTCATATAATAATAGATTTAACAGTTGTATTGAGATTAAATGATATCTCGAAATAAGTATAAGTCAGGTCCTTCGGTTGATCTGCAGGCTCTCCATTTTCATCCAACCATAAAATCTCTATCCCCTTAATTTGACTAACATTCGAAATCTTGGAAATTGAACTCTTAATGGTTTCCTGTGAGGCGATCAAGTCAACATTAAACTTATTCTCGTACTGATCAAATATCTTCTCTAACGCTACAGTCAAGTCCTCAGTATCACTCGTTGTATATAACTCGATCTCTAAGTTATATATTACATTCATCATCTCACCAGGCTCTATCGTTATGTCTGTGGTTATATAATAAGAGGAACGCTTGTCTCTGTATTGCTCGATCTTAGACTCTGGCAGTAAGTTATTCCTATTCTTCGGCACATACCATATAAATAATCCTGTCGTACCTGAAGAAGCATTGTAGGTAAATTTATATGATGTGCCAGAGGAAACAATATAATCTGCATAGTCCTCCTCTAATATCGAAGTAACATCAGCATTAGAACGAAGAATTGAATTATCATATCTATCCCTGTTCGCCTTGTAATGAATGCTAACTAATGAATCACGACTGCCTTCCTTAATGCCAATAATACCGGGACCAAACTCTTCCTGACCCTTAAATACATCCCAAGTCGGATCAGTCGAAGTATAACAAGAATCAAACGAAACCAACTCAGCACCCTTCACATAGAGTTTAGCTAGCTCCGATGTATTATACGAATCTAACTCCGAATATTTGAAGTATTTAGCCGAGAGAGTTTCATTAATCGTCGATATCTCATTCTCACCTGGATTGACAAATAACCTGGAACCAAATGAAGGTAATGTTAGGTCAAATACATCACCGTCTAAGATGTGATCTGAAAAGTTTCTTGTGACAGGCTTAACTTCACCAGCATATTCCACCAAGACATCATTACTTAAATCCTCCTCCATAGTCTCTACATAATATGGATTAGACGATGTTAAAGTCTTCTCCATCTCATACGTCTCCTTAGCAATCAAACCTAAAATAGGAGTAGGAGTATCAGAGGGAAGTAACGAGGTCTCACCAAATACAAAACCACCCAATAAAGAAGTATCAGTCAACTCGGGAATCTCAGTGGTCGTATCCTTCACGCACTTCTTCCCCACCACTAATATTACCTCAGCTATACTATCTTTTAATTCAATAGAGGGGTCGGGTAATGAATTTTCGTACTGATAATCATAACTCTCTGACTTCTCTATCTCCTCCCAATAAGGCTCCACTACTACCTGATAATATAACCGAGAATCAGTCGTAGCATAACCAATCGAATTATTAGAAGTCCAAGCCGCTGCAATCTCCTCCTGTGATGTTGGTAATGTCTGGACGAAATTCTTAGTTACTACACTCTCCGGCCACTGTGAATACTCCTGAAAATAAAACTGACCATTATCATCCTGCTGAGCAATGTAATAACGATACTTAATGTAAACAATATATTCTGGCCGGTCCGAATCAGAAAAGCCCTCTAAATCTATCGGCCATGTAATCGTCTTGTATATCTTAGATTCAGGGATATCGGAGGGAATAGACTCAACGGCCTCTGGAATATACCGAACACAACCTTTCCAATACTCCTTCCCTGAATAAACTCGATAATAATTTCCGGCAGTCGTAGAACTTGGTATAATCTTCTCCCACTCACTCTGCGTAACATCAATCCAAGAAGCTCCCAATGGCAACTCCGAAATCTCAACAAAAGCGTAAGTGTGAACCGTCCTCGTAGTTTCCGATGTAATAGACTTAGGATCCCAGTAACCAAGATAATATACTTTGAAATTGTTGGAGGAAATGATAGGATCGTATGGCTTGAAATTAAATACCCTCATCGGCTTAATGTTCAATATCAACCTCGGACATGAACCTCGCCATACACTATACATCAGGTCCATACAGTGCTGAATCTTAGAGTTAATCAAAGATGCCTTCTCTAATGACGCCTCCTGTACATAAGAAATCTGCTCTACCTCCGAAATATATGTGGCCTGAGCGAGAAGTTGAACAAGAACCTCTAATGAATCACCACTGATACGAAGATTAGAACCTATCTCTGAAAATATAGCTCTGTAATTTTGTATCGTTCTCATATAAAATCATTCATATAAGTTAATCAAGATCTCATCCGACGTTAGCTTATTTACTGACACTACTAACTTCGCTAAGGTCTCATCAACTATCTCTAAACTCTCTATCTCAATCACTATCGAATTTGAATTAAAACGACCCGATATGACTGAAACTAATTCCTTTACCTTCGACTCAACGGCTGAAACTAGATCCGATTTAAATGTCCCAGATAAGGTAAAGTTAAAACCAATTTGAGGGGAACCCGGTATATCCCTGGGCTGAATAGATAAGTATAAGCGGAATAAATCCATCACATAATACTCTAACCTATCAGTCGCCTTCCCCGTCGATAATAAGTACTTCATTATTTCTCTCCTCTCAAAAGTAAAAAGGAGAGCCTCTTAATAAAGACTTTCCTTTCAAATAGTCAGACCAACTTGATCTGTTCTACAACGTTATAGGACCTACTTCCTTCCAAATATCATCTGGAAGTACTACTGTCTCCATGATGTGTTTAATCGATTCATCCGACAAACCTAATTCTATAAACTGACGAATAGATCCAAAAACAGCACCATGAGGATAAAGGTCCATAGCTAAAAACATTGTATCATATATGTCATTTACATCTTCCAACATTTTCTTTGGTATAGATAGTTTGGAAGAATTAGTATAACCTGAGTGAACTTCTTCGATGATCTTAGACTCAGGATAATCACTCGACAAATATTTAGACTTGAGATAATTTAACGCTAAGGTTTCACTAATGCCCTCGGCTCTGAGTTTGGCAGCTTGGGTAAAAATTGATCTAGTCCTATTACCAGGCATGTAAAAAGAGTCATTCTTCGACCAGTCATTGTCTAACTTGTCTATGATCTCTTTAGCTTTTAAATCATTATCTGAGTAAACTAAATCTGGCAAAGCTACCAATTCTTTTTCAAAGATCGCGCTACTCATGAATCGATAATAATCTAACTCATCAACATAAGCCTCTTCTACATTATTTAGGGTTCGATATAGGATATTAAGATCTTTTGACAAGAAACACCCTTGACTTAAAACTCCTGAACAAGGATCTAGATGAAGACCAAAATTATCTTCATAATAATTCTTGAAAAATAGATAATAGAGTCTCCAATTATTGGAATTTAACTTAGGCCCACAATACTCAATAACCTTTAATCCCTTTCCACTAGGACTGAGAAAAACACAGAGTACATGACCTTTGTCGAAAATCTTGTCTTTAAGAGATTCTAAATCTTTTCCATCAAGGTTATCAAAGTCAAGACACATTAAACCTGAAAACTCAGTGAGATTCTCATTTTTCCGAGATCCATTAAATTTTCCCTGCCACATAATAACAGGTAAACGCTTTTTTAACTCTAATCTCTCCATCTGATCTGTACATTCTCTTAGCCTATCAATTGCTGGATTATCTGAAACTTTCATCATTTCACAAGCTTCAGTCAAAGCAACATTAACAGAATCTGAAGTGTACAAGTTTTTAAAAATAGTAATCTCTTTCATTGTTTAATAAGCTTTTATAGTTGTTAATAAATATAGAATGCAATATCCAGGCCAGCCAGAAGGCCACATCCAACCCTGGCCTGGACATAGAACTATCTCAAAATTTAAATGTAGAACTTATTAGATCATGTGGAACTAATCCACAATTATTATATAGTTTAACATTTAGGTGTAGTAAAATTTTTTCTAAAAATAGGTCTACTATAAGCAGGAATAATGTTTTTGTCAATTTTTTGACTACATTTATAGTGTTGTTTTCATAAAACACTTGTATTAATAATATAAGGGAAAAATAATGTTTTGACACTTTTTTAACAACACTTAATAAGTTAAATGTTTAATTTTTTTAGTCATGAGGCACTAACCCAAATGTTTATGTAGTTTTCCCAAAAAAGGGGTTACTATAAGCAGGAATAATGTTTTTGTCATCCTTTTTTAAACATATATATCTAAAAAACATCTGGAAGAGGGGAGCGAAGCGAATTGGGGTGTAACCCCACACAACCAAAAAAATTAAACATTTAACTTATTCTGCCAAAATAATTCCTTTATAAACATTTTTACCTCTCCGCTTCGAAATTTCCTTGATTTTATCAGGAGGAAGCATTAAAAGGATATCACTTCCACTTGGTTTACCTGAGAGACCTAATTTATTAATAACCTGCATTAATAAATATTTAATCTCACCATAGGAATAAAACTGTCCTGGTACCAAAACCTTTAACAGCTCTTCTTTAATAGCCTCTTGACTTTGGAGATAATCTACTCTTCTCTTTATATCAATCTCTCTAAACCTAACTGCTTTCATTTCCCGCAAGTTCATATTTCTACTATAGATTTTATAGTTTATTGGTATAGCAGAACATCCTTCTAACATTTCTCTGATCTTATTATCTTTTTCGGCTATTAAACTATATATCTTTATTTTTCGTTCAAACTTTCGTAAAGACTTGAACTTATCTAAAACACTACATAAGCTTCCTTGCCTCTGATTTTCATTAAAGAACCCGTTTTCATCGAGACTTGCTAGAACAGAGTAACGATTCTTATATTGATTCTTTTTTATTTCTATAGATCTTAGGTCAGCGACATAAGCTAATTTATTAAACTCAGCGGATATGTTAGTTATTTGGCCATCAGGATCATAAGTAACTAGTCCATCAACATAACAATCCTCGTATTTCTCTGTAGCATTTATAAATCTCTTCATTAAAAAGTTATGAAACTCTTCTTTACCGTTGGCCTTGAGCTCATTAAAATCTTTAATTCTTTCGATAGTTTCTAGTCTTTTCTTTTTTACTAACTCGGTAAGATCATCAACATTACCCCTATCTGTTGTTGTTTTAAAATAATAAGTAATGTCATTTCTGAAGGGATTTTCTATTGTTCTACACCTACCAACAATCTGTGGTAAGTCAATAGAAATATCTAGACACATATTTTCCCGATTAGAGTCAGCAAAGACATAGGTTGAAGAATTATCTGAGTAGAAATCAGTTCCTTCAAAACTTGCTCTAGTAACGAAAGTAAAGGTTTTGTTCATAGTCTTATAATCTATCTCATTATAAGGCTGTCCTATCTTAAATCCAACTTCTCTTAGTCTCTTTTTATTTTTTGTATCCTCAGCACAAATAATCATGGTATTAGAGGGATTTAAGTAGCCATCCATATCATTTATTATAGCTGCTATGTCTATGACTGAATTAACAAAGAATACTGCTTCTATTGATTTGACTACTTCTCCATTTACAACTTTGGAATGGAAAAATCCTTCTATCTTAAAGTTATTTATTATTTCTTTAACAGCAGCCCTAGTACTATTCATCGTATTCCAATCAAAATAGACAGTCTCAATTGAACTCTGCGGCCAATTTAGGGTTACGTATGGAAGATTTTTAAACTCATCCAACATATCCAAAAATACTTCTTTGATTGGAGTAGCGCTAATAAAGTAAATAATATTATTTAGTGCTAAAATAGACTTTAAGAAATTAATCTCAACAAAACCTTTAAACCTAACGTCAGAAAAAATACAAGTAAACTCATCTACTACTATTAGAAAGTTTTGTATCCTCCCTGTCCGAATTAAATGATCAATTACTATCTTTGCAGAATCATATGTCATTAGAATTTTAGGTGGTAATGTAGTAGTCCCAAGATATTCCTCCAGTTTTTCTATTGATTCCGCTACTGTTACCCTTCTATAGTTTGTCCTATCAAAGTAATATAGTCCATTTAATCTAGTACTTTTCATCTTACTATTAATCAATTCCTTTCTTGGGCTAATTAGTAAGACTGGTGTATCTTGCAGTTGTAGGAAGTAATTAGTACATCCACAACCACAGATAGCTTTGTTGATAATTGCCTTTTCTTGTGGCAAATAATCTTTAAAATTTACTAAATTACTTAGATAACCAGTTCCTTCTGGTATATCTACATTGATCTTATTCATAGTTGTTATTTATTAATTAATTTAGTTATTCTCATATATAAAGATTTTTTTATGATTTTAATTGCATTTTGTTCATTTCAAGGAGTAGTAACAGATGAAATTGATAGTGCTCCAACATAAGATCCTACTGTTCCCGGAATGCTTGGTGTAAATCCTTTTCTTAGGTCTTTCCTGATATCGGTTCCTATCATATCCATACAGTTGCTATGTCCATCTTTTCCATGATCTGCTGCTACGTTTTTAAGGTCGTTTTGTGTCCAGCTTACCTGTATTAATGAGAAGGCTGGTATCATTCCCATTGGTGTAAACGTTCCTGGCATTATAACGGGGCAAGTTCGTAGTATGTTATAGATTTGTTGTTGCCAAGCTCCGAATCCTGCTGCCCCTGATAATGTTTGTGCTCTTACCATTGAAGCATTTATTTTGCAGGTGAGTCCAGTTGTAAGGCTAGAATCTCCACTAACGCCAGAGAAAGTTCCGGATATAGTTACATATTGTTCGAGATAGTCAGCGACACCATTATTAAACTTTTTATGTAGTGTAGCTGCTGTTCCGGCTGTAGTATTTGCTCCGTATGAGGTAGCATTTTCCAGTATTTGTCCGAGTATTGTATTTGCCATGTATTTTATTTTAGCATTGTTGTCCACATTGAGGAGCGCCAGAGAATGCACAGAATGGGATACCGCAGAAGGGTCCATTTCCACTTGGTTTTGCTACTCCATTTGTTGTTTTCCAGGTTCCACCATCAGTTTCCAGTGTTCCTCCTGCTTTCACTGTTGCATTACCAGAAACATTTAGATCTGTATTACCCGACACATTAATAGAAGCGTTGCCAGTGATAGTGATATTACAGTTGGCATCTCCGTTTATAGTGATATCTGATGCTGCGTGTATAGTTATTGCACCAGAAGAATCAACGGTAATATTTGCCAGTGCGGAGCAGTCTGGTCTATCTCCGTTGAAATATTCGGTGCTTTCGTCATACACGCCGATTGTTATATGATCTGGTGTTAGGTCGATCATTTTGCCGGAGGATCTAAAGCCGATAAAGTCTGTTTCCTTTAGTACTTCATAGATATAGTATGAGTGGTATGTAGGATCAAATTCGGCTACTAGTACTGGGTCACCTATTCTTGGTTCGTCAGCTCCACAAGTTTTAGGAAAGGCTTTAACACCTTGTATAACTCCAGGGATATCCACTATAGCTTCATGAAATTCTGGTGGATTAGTTAAGAGGTCACCATAATCGCCTGGAGTTCTTTTTGTTGCGACTATAGTTCCTAGGTAAAATTGTGCTATCATTTTTTATTTGTTTTAGGTTTTCTCAGTTCCTAGGGTCCGCATTGAAGGGATAGATTCATATTTCAAATCGCCCTAGGATATTGGATTACTCTTCTGGTGGTGTTGCTGGTGATTTATTCCAGTCTCCGTTATCGAGTCCCAGGAGTAGTGTTGTCCAAGAGAATGGGAAGCCTAATTCATCGGTTTGTCCATCTGCATCGTCGCCAGTCCAGAACAGTTCATTACCTTTAACGATAAATTTTTTCCAGACAGGTTTAGAGTCTTCATCTACTCTTCTATATTGCACGACGTCACCTATTTTAAAGTTAGGTAGGTCTTGTGCTTTAATTTTCAGTTTAGAGTAGTAAGAGGAGTTCATTAGTCTCTCATTGAATCTACTATTATCCAGGTGTTGTTCTTTGTCTTTCCCGATGATTTGGTATTGTCCCATATTCATCACGACTGTAGCGTTTTTAGATTCCACGTCCTTATAAGATTTTTGTGTAGTTGGGAAGTAGGTTTCTTGGTCATTAGTTATTCCTTTCCACGGGTTATAAGGTTCGTGATTAGTTTCTTCGTGGTAGTTTAGTTCATTAGATTCCACATTGAAGAAGGTTTTACCACCTGTCACTTGGATTATAGTATCATCTTGTTCAACTTTACCTTCAGAATTTGTTTCTCCCATTGTATCTTTAATCATCAATCCTTCCCATCCAAAGCAAAATACAGAGTTTTTCTTATAGGCGTATGCTAATCTTTTACAGAATTCATAGCCTGTTTCTGATCTTTGGTATTCGGTTTTACCATCCACTGCAGAGTCTGGTTCTATTCTAATATCGAGTTTACCAGGGAAGACATTAGAGATAGCTGCTTTAATGCCTTCTTTATACGTCATTGCCACTGGTTTATTATAGAATTCGATATTTTGGGTACAGATGATATTAAAGGAAATTATATTTTTAAAGATTTTCCGTTTGACTATGAAGTATGGGATTTCAAAAGATAGTCCGCCTTCTTTCTCATCGGTTATTTTGATAGTTCCGGTTTGAGTTTTGGTTAGGATATCATTTGCTTCTTGGTCTTCGTCATAGTACATTTGGATTTCTCCCTCTGGTATTCTTCCTCCCAGTTCCTCGACCAGATGTAGTTTATTTATTTTGAAGTGTCCATTATCTGTCCAGGGTAGTATTTCGAGGGAGATAGAGTAGGAGTTAGTTATTTTACTCATTTTACATCTTGGATAGTATATTATCTATAGCTGACTTTGGTATTAATTCCAAGACAGCTCCTTTAGTATAAAACTCCAATCCCACCCCATTTTGAAGCAGGATTAGAGCAGTATACGCATCAGAGCCATAGAAATCTTGGGCAATTAAGTCAGGTCTATATTCATACACTGTTATTTCATACATTACTTTAGGCAGGTCTGGGTCTTTCATTTTTTCGATAAGTTGTGAATTATAGACATCAAAACCTTCGATATAGTTAGACAGTTCTGCTTTATCGGAAATGATTTTATTAGCTTTTGAATACATAGTTTTACATATTATTCCCTGAGATTTCGGCGGGTCTTAGTTCTTTCATTACGTAGTTATTCCCGAGTAGTTTGGCGTTAAGGTAATTTTGAACTTCCCTTATCTCTAACTGTCTTGCTCGGCCGGATACAAATTCTCGTAGTGCTTTATCTGAGAACTTAGTAGCGGGTCTGAAATTTAGTGAGACATCGCAGTAGAGTGGGCTAATTTCATTTCCAGTCATACTTTTCGGAACTTTAACCATTTGTCTAGACCAGTTAAATTGGGCGTCGGTTACAATCAGGTTATAGAGACTGTAGTAAGTTCCTATTTTGAGTTTGAAAGTACCTTCTTGTTCTTGGTCTATATTTTTGACATTAGGTTTATATCCGTTAGGGGGTTTTTGCCAGCCGATATACTCCTTAGCCCATTCTCCTAGTGCTGTTTCTTTTACAAATTCACCAACAAAGTATGGATATAAGGCGTCTATTTGTTGATTGACAGACACGAAAGTTCCATTTTTCCAAGTTGGTAGAATAGTAAATTTCATCCCTAGGGTTCCGAAGTTGATATCTGTTCCTGAGTAGTATGAAAATCTCGTTCCCTGTACCACTAAGACTCGGTTCATATAGTCCACAGCTTTATCGACTGCAGAATTTCCTCCATCCTTTCTAGATCCGATATGGTCAACTAATCTTGCAGCAAATCCAGCAATACCATTATCGTTTAGTGCTTCTGGGTCTTGATTATTTGCCATATTAGACAGAGCATCAGCGACAGCTCCAGCATAGGGGGCATATTGTTTTACATTATTCCACATTTCGCCTAGGGCATCACCACCTACGTCTGTCCATGAGTTACTAACACCGACGGCAAAATCATCTTTAAGAATTGATGTACATAGTGGGGTTTTAGAGTAGTGTTGTGTATCTACTTCAACCCCAGCAGCATCACATTTCTTCCAGACATAGCCATCATCTGTAGCCTTGTTTGCTGAAGAAGCGCCAGAACTATCTCCTCCTCCCACTCCAGAAACATTAGCAGGTTCTTCATAAATCATATTAGAATGAAGGCTTACTGTTGTCATTGGGCTTTTAGAGGGGTCCATTTGATAATCATAGTACCACCCGCTTATTCCTTGTCCATCCATATTTTTATTATGTTAGTAGAGAAGGGTTAGGTCTTTTTTCTCTCCCAGTACTAGTATTTTTGGTCATAGCTGCTCGAATTCCTTGTACCATACCATCACCAACATTAGCATTAGTTTGAACACCAAGCTTAGCGACATCATATTGAGCGCCTAGAGCTTTAAGAACAGCTGCCATATAAGGTTCGAGTGTTCCTTTCATGTATTTAATTACTGGATCTTTTTCTTCAGCTGCACTCTTTACTTCTCCCGTTTCAGCCAGATTTTTCCAATCACTAAAAGCTCCTGTCCCTTCTATATTTACTTTTCTAACTTCTGATTCTGGTTCAACTGTATCTGGGGTAACTACAACTTCTGCCAGGTTAGAGCTAGGAGTGACATAAGTATTATTATCTTCATCTTCCCCCTCTCCCTTCTCCTCTGATTTCTCTGTATATTTAGCTAGAGTATCTTTAGTTTCCTTGCTTACTTGACCATTATGAAGTTTAATGATGCCGTCTTGTCTTCTCTTTTCAGCGTCAGCATCAATTGTTAGGTACTGTGGTTTATCTCCTGTTGCACCTGTCACATACTCTTCCCATTCTTCTCTATTCAAGCCTACCGGAACTCTACCAGAATCTTTAAGGTATGAGTTATAGTCTTTGAATTCAGATGTAATCGGGCCAGAGTAGTGATCATAGACTCCTTTCTGATTAGAGGTTAGTGTTGCATAGAAGTTTTTTGCATCATTAGCTCTATCAGATGTCCAGTTCATAATACCGTCATAGAGGCCAGATATAAAGTTTCCAAAATCAAAGTTACCATTTTCATCTAAGAACATATTACCAACTCGACCAAAGAAATTTCCTCCCGGCTGTTCTCCACTCCAATCTCCCCCGGCCATTGCTCTAACTGTCTGAAGTTTTTTCTGGTATACACCTTCGCCATCTTGACCATATTTATTCATTTCTCTGATAGCTCCTTGTAAACCCGCCGAGAATCCATAGTTACCAAGAGCAGCTCCAACGGCTTCATCAGGTGTTTGTGCTTCATTCAGTTTTCTCCAGCCTTCTTTATGGGTACTATGAAGTTCGTCCATTGAGAATTGAAGCTGTTGATCTAAAGTAGGGTGTTCTCCATATTTAGCTTTTAGTGCTTTTAGTCTAGATCCTCTCCACTGTCCTATACCATATGCACCATTTCCTCCAGCAGTTCCATTAAAGGCATCTGGATTAAACTGAGACTCTTGCATAAGGTGAGCGGTCATACCAAGTGCTCCCATTCGACTCATGCCATTCTGAATATAGAAATCATAAGCCTTTTTTGCATTAGCATTCCCCGCAAATTCTGGATTACGGAAAGGTGTATTAAGTTGAGAAGATGAGTTTGTACCTACTTCACCAATACGGGCAGAGGTAGCACCATTCATCACACTCTTATGTCTAAATACTACACCCTGTTTTGGGAAGCCTGTCCACATTGTTCCATGTCTATAATCAGCGTACCAAGTATCACCTCCAAACATAGCAATATGACCAGCTTTATGACTTCCGTAGCTAGGATAAACTAAGACATCTCCGATTTGTGGTTTATATCCGGTCCAATTGAGTGCCTGGAATCCAAGATCTCCTAAGTGTTCTGTGTATTGATTAGCATAGACCATATTAGGGCCATTTCCAGACATATAAGTTCGGATATCATTTCTAGTTCCATTATCACCACCAGAATTTGTAGTGCTCGGAGTAGGATTAAGACCAAAACCAGCGGCAATGGCTCGTCTAACTCCAAGTGCACAGTTACCATTTACCCCTCGTGTATATTTAGGAGTAGCATGTGATTTAATCCACGATACTGCCCTATTTACATTAAAGGTAGGAGTTAGTCCTTGTGGTGTATTCTGTGCCGGTGCTATCTTTGTATCAGCTTTGAATGTTACGTCTTTAATGGCATCACTAGCTAACAGATTTCCTCTAACTTGTTCATTATAAGTACCTTGGAGATCTGTTCTAAAGAAATCAAAGCCTGTCGTATTAGCTAAAGCATTTGTTCCTCTATCGGCAAGTTCAGCAAATCTTTCTCCTGATGTAACTAAAGCAGAGTTATTCCACATTGTATTGATTTCATCATCTCTCTTCTGCTTTTCTAGTTCTCGTTCTTGTATGTCTTGGAGATCAGAAATATAGTCAGAATCTCCCGCTTCATCAACTACACTAGACATTACATTATCCAGATCATTTTGCGCAGATTGAATTTTTCTCTCTAGATTTTCAGCTTCGAGGGTATAAGAGTGATCATCCATACTACTCTTTTTCTTCTCAAGTTCTGCTCTTTCCTTCTTAGCTTGATCTAGTCTTTTCTGTGCATTAGTTTGCTGTTCCTTTAGATATTCATTTTCCTTAGCCTGAATATAGCGCCGAGTTAATTTATCTTTGATATCATTTGGACTAGTGACTTTGCCTTCTCTTTTGTTTTTCTTATATATTCTCCACTGATTTTCGTACTGTCGTTTTAATCCTTCTAAAGTAACATTTGGAGAAGTATTGAATTGTTTAGCTTCCTTTAATACATTGGCTGAAGATTCGAATTTACTCATTCTAGTTTCTGCCTTAGTCTGTTTGAGTTTTTCATCAACAGCTAGGACAGAATTAGTATCACCTGCATCAAAGGACATACTATTATCCATTCCAACTTGAGAAGAGATTACAGTTCTTATTCGGTTCAGGAGTGAGGAGTCAAGACCATAACCAGTATTAATAGTATCATTAATGGCGGGTCTAGGATCTGAAGCTGGGACGATCTTAATTACTTTCTTATTCAGTGCTCCAGAATTCTCTAGTTTACTGTAAGCATCGGCACCAACTAATTTCTTTAATCCTTTCCAACCAGTTATGACTCCGCCAGCGCCTAAGGAAATATTTTTGGCAATTATATTTGGGTTTAGGATAGAAGTTAATTCTGCAGCGCCAAGAGCAAGGTTTTCAGTTTGTTCTGTTTTTATAGCGTCTTCTACATCCTTACCTATCTTGACATCTTCTGCGGTTTTATCAGCAATGACCCACTTATACTTACCATGTTCCCTAGCTTCTTTTTTAATTCTTTGCCACTCTGGGTTTTTAGGATCAATTCCAAATCTTTTCTCTAGGGCTGCAAAGAAATCACCTGCACCTCGACCTGATCCTCCTTCAGCTGGTAAGATTATATATTTGTTTTCTGTATTTTGTATTTTTTCTGTAGCTCCCTGTAATCTTTGTAGGCCGGCCATTATATCTTTGGTTCTGGTAGCTTTTGTATCATTAAGAGCATATATAAGTTCATTACCTTGTCTCCACGCAGCTCCATAGATTTGTCCGGCGTTAGTATTCAGTTTGCCTTCTTTATCAACGTCTCCCTTGATTATACCTCTTTGATGAATACCTAGGTCACCACTACTAGTATCTTTTGCAATTGTTGAAGAACCATTAAATCTATCAACGGCTTTATTAGAGGTTTCATCGGTAGTAGCAGTATTAGCCGAGGATACTGAAGCTTCTCTAGAGGCGATTGTTTTAAGATGTCCGGTACCGCCTATAATTGCTCCAAGAATATCTCCAAGGTAAGTTATAACACCGCCAAAGAGTTTATCAAGTCCAAGATTCTCTAGTCCTCCACCTAAGCTATTTGAAAAGGACTCGGTGACGGTTTTGGAGTTATTTAAGACTTTGTCGAGAGCACTTTTTCTATCCTCGATTATATTATCAAAGTATTTTAGGAGGATATTAAAGACGCCAGGTTTACTTTCATCTTCGTTCCAGAATATATCTTTAATGATTTCAACTAGACTTCGATCATCATTTCTATCACCACCAAAGAGATATTTAAGTTCAGAGATAAATCCACTAGGTTTTCCGTCTTCACCAAACATCCAAGTAAAGAATTTAGATGTCTTCAGTGATAGATCTTTAGTGAATTCCAGGATTTTTCTCCAATTTTTAGACAAGAGGTGTAAACCAAAGAGGAAGAATAGGACTTTAAGTTGATGTACTAAATCCCCATTAGCTCGTCTAGGATCGAATCTTTCTCCAATTGTTCTTCCCAAGTCGCCTAATTTCTGGAGTATTTTACGTCCTGCCTTAGTAAGTGCATTATCTCTCCTCTCAAATAGTCTTTCTTTTAATTTTGCTTGTTCATTTTGTCTATTGAAAGCATTATCCAGCCACATTTTCATTTTAGACTGTCCAGGATCTTGCTGTTGTTGTGGTCGAAATTGGATTGGTCTACCTTGAATTGGTCCTCCTATATTGGCTGGAACTGCTACGTTATTTGTGGTAGTATTTGTAGTATTATTGTTTATTACTACATTTTGTTTAGTTACGGAAGTTTGATGGGACTGATTTGTTTGAAATTTTGGTTGTCCTACTCCGTATTTAGATAGAATTGCTTGTGTGGCTGGGTTGACAGGTTGACTAACTACTTGTGGTTGTGCTACTGCCGCTCCGCTCATCATCACTCCAGCTGCTTCGGCCAGAAGTTGGTTTTGTGCCATTGTATTTTGAACATCACTTCTTGCTTGTGCTAGATTTTGCTGTTGCTCTGCTTGGATTGCTAGGAGTTGTTTTTCAGCACTTTGATAGCCTTCCATCTCTTTCCCCTTTTCAACCTTAGCATTAACCACTTTTCTTGTATTTCTATCTAGTTCTTCCTGTCTTGTTGCCATTTTCGAACATTTGTTTAGTTAATTCACTACGATCTTTGATTCCTCTAAAGTCTGGGTCTGGGTTATCTGGATTATAGTTCTCATATACATTTCTACCCTGAACTTCTATCTTATTTCCTCCACCTTTCTTATCTCCTCCAAAGGTAGTCATTGGGAAGTCTGGGTCATATCCATCTGAGTCCTTAAGGAATTTCTCATATCTTTTTATGATTTCCTGGAGGGTCTTCAATGTATAGTTCTCAATTCCATCTACTTTAACCAGCTTGTTTAAATAGAATTTTAGATCCACTAATTGGGCAGTTGATACACAGATCTCGAAAGAAGTCGACAATAAGAGAATCTACCCTTACTGTCTTACTCCTCCTTTCTTCAATTGGTACGTCTTTATCACATTCAGGACATGGTATATGAAGCGGTTCAACCTGATCTAAATATACATCCTGAAGAGCTAAGAGAACAGTGATATCTGAATGTGTAGCACCAAGTATATCCCGTTCAATTTGATTAGCATTTACATCAAATCCAGTAAACAGTGATATTGTCTTGATTAACTTCAGATCTTCAACTTTTCTCATTCTAAGATATAAGTCGAAAACTGAAAGAAACTCTCTAAGCGTAGGGACTTTAACGTCATATATATGACCTCCCAGTTCAACTTTACAGCCTGCCATTACTTTCTCATCCAGGCCTTTAAATTTTACGTCCTTCTCATAATTAAATTTGTGCTTAATCATATGTCCACAATCTGGGCACTTAAAGTTAATTGTATAATATTGATCAGCACTGACAGTACATAGTTTTTTATAGAAGAT
>AUXO016993778.1_pt1 | contig 19434 bp, 16 predicted proteins | sample 768731 | NCBI WGS metagenome assembly AUXO01 (sample SAMN02715735, study PRJNA202380) | gut metagenome | biome: sheep rumen | host: Ovis aries | place: New Zealand: Palmerston North
TAAATAACTTATAATCATTATATAATACATCTTCTTTACTCATACCCTCTAAAGATGTACCAGATTTTAATAAATCCATTCCATAAACTTTATAATCTACCTCAGCTAACTTAGATAAAGCTTCTACAGCTTCAACATCTTTAGGAGTAGCAGTTGGACTTTTTAAAATTAAAGTATCAGATAAAATTCCAGTTAAAAGTGCACCTGCAATCTTTCTTGGAATTGCAATCTCCCTTTCTTTAAAAAGTGTATAAACAATAGTACATGTAGAACCAACAGCCATATTTCTAAAGTTAATAGGATGATTAGTAGTAATACTACCTAAATTATGATGATCAACAATTTCTAATATATCTGCCTCATCTATTCCTTCAACACTTTGTAATTTTTCATTATGATCAACTAATATAACCTTTTTAGGATTTTTTTCAGATAAATCAGTAATTTTAAGTAAACCTAAACACTTATTGTTCTTATCAACAACAGGATAATTTGTATGTTTAAGCTTATTATTAATTTCAACAACATCAGAAACAAAATCAGTTTCAACAAACTTAGTTGGATTATAATTCTTAATCATAGTTTTAATATAATTAGCAAGAGCAACTAATTTAGCAACTCTATAAGTATCATATGGACTTCTAATTATATTTACATTATTCTTTTTAGCAATTTCAATATGTTCAGGTTTAATAAATGAATCTCCAGTTAATATAATCATTTTAATACCGGCATTAACTGCATACTCGATAACACTATGTCTATCTCCAACAATTAAGATATTATTCTTTTCAAGAGCAACATTAGACATAAAAGTAGTACTTCTATAAGCAGCAACAATAAGTTTACCAATTATTTCGTCACTACATCTATGAATTTCTTCACCCTTCAAAACATGTAATAAGTTATTATATGATGTATACAAATCTTCAATATTTTCATTGATAATAATATGAGATAAATTTTTAATAGTAACAAGACCAGAAAAAGATCCATCACTTTTAATAATTGGAATTCCTGTAACTTCTTCTTTTAACATTGCTTGATATCCGTCATATATACTTTCAGTATCTTTTATAAAAAATCCTTTATGATATTTGATATCTTTTAATTGCAACTTAACGTCATTTAGATATTTAGGAGCTTTAATATTAAAATAATTTAAAGCATATGTTGATTCCTTATTAATATTACCAAGCACTCTAGGCTCAGTATTCTCTCCTATTTGATTTTTAAAATAAGAAAGACCTATAGCTGACATAACTGCATCAGAATCAGGCTTTTTATGCCCAAAAACAAAAGTCTTACTCATATCCCTCACTTCTTTCCTTGGTAAATTATAACATAAAAAGATATAAAAAAAAAGAGAAAATTCAAGTAGATGTATAAAAATTATTAATAGCAAGCAACAAACTATTTAATAAAAATCCCAGTAATTAATACAATTAAAGCATTAAAAGCTCCGCTTAGCTGAACACCAGTAGAATGAATTCTCTCATAAATAGATGCAACATCATCAATGAAATCTACAATATAACTTTCAATATATTTTGGTGGTATTAAAGTAATTGGAAACATATGCTTAATAATAATATCTTCCTGAACACTAGTTAATTCATAATACTTTTTAGAATTAATTAATGCATATTTAGGATGTTCAACAAGTCTTTTAAAACCACCTAAATTATTCACTTCATCAGTAAAAAAATCATGTAACAAAGCAGCTCTTGTACAATCAACATAATTAAAATGAAACTTTTTAGTAAATTTATATGTATAATATGCAACCCTTAAACTGTGTTCATATCTAGTAATACCATGATGCTTACAAAACTTAAGTTTGTTAAAGTCACTATTTGATAATATATCATCACATATCTTTAAAAATTCAGAATTACTGTACATAACTTTTCTCCAATCTCACTACCTATAATAATAATAACATAGTAAAAATAAACATATATAAAAATTTATTTAATAAAATAATAAATATACATAAATTTTACAAAAAAACGAGCTATACAAGCTCATTTAAAATCTTATCCAACTCATCAATTTCTTCCTTTGATGCCTCTTCAACCTCTTGTTCTTCATTGAACCATGCAGGTAAATTCTTATCATCAATTTTAACATCTTTTTTATCTTTAAATGATCCTTTTTTATCTTTATTAGAATTTACCAAACGTTTTAACTTCTTATGTTCTTTTTCAGCAACTCTCATAGCTTCTTCTACTGTTTCAATGTTAAGTCTTTTCCATTGACCTGCAATAGTTTCAACATAACTTTTCTTTAATTGCTCATTATTAATTTTTAAAACATAACTTATCAAAACATTAACAACACCAGGATTTAACTTTTGATCAATAAGTAAATTTTCAATTAATTTTTTATCTCTATCTGTAGGTTCTGCACCTTTATATTTTGCTTTTAACAATTGGTATGGAGTTATATTTTCAAAAGTATAAACCATCTTAGCCCATTTAGAATTATCACCTGCAGGCTTTTTCAAATATTCAGGTTGTCTATTATAAATTAAAGTTGGCAAATTACCATAATTATCAAATTGATAATAATCACGACAACTTTTTCTAAGTAAACTTTTATCAATTAGTCCTTTTTCATTAATAGAATTTCTAATTAACCCCTGCATATCTAATGAATCTAAATTATAAATATAACTTAAATTATTAATAAGTTCTTTAACATCATTAGAAAAACATTTTTCGTTTATTTGACTATCAGGAATACTAGACATAATTAAATTAAAATCAATTCCCTTATTAATAACAATATTATTAGAATCCCTCTTAGTAACATCATCAATAGATTCAATTGAAGAACCTCTAACAGATGAAAAAACTTCATCAAAAGAACAAGTAATATCTTCAAAATCTTTTAAACTTATTCTAGGTATTTTAAAATAATTAAGAACCTTTTCGTATTCTTTTTTTCCTAAATTATTATATAAAACTATATTTAAAATAGGATGATTAAAAAAATCATTAGCTGATATAGGAGAATATAATAAGTAAACATATTGATTAATATTATCTTTTTTCATATATGTTTTTAAAAGACCAATAGCTTCCAATTTTTCTCTAGCAATCAATATATCTTCAAGTCTAAGTTGCATAGTTGCCATTAAATGATGATGTGTTAAATCTCCACTCATAACTTCTTGTTTATCAAGATCATCAATTAAAGTGTAATATAAACAAACAGCACTAAAACCAATTATAGGTTGATAAAGCATAGAAACTATTTTTTTATCTTTATCAGTAATAACTGTTTTATTAATTACAGTATATGTATCAGCAGGTAAAACACTTATATTTTTCACTATATCACCACCTAACAAATATATACTACAATAAAGAAAGAAAAAATAAAAGAAAAAAATAAAAAGACTTAAAAGTCTTTTTTATGAATTTGAGGATTCACTCATATATAATCCTTGATAAACTTTACAATTTTTTAATAATTCTTTATGAGTACCAGAAGCCGCTAATTTTCCCTTATCAATTACATTAATAATATCAGCATCAACAATAGTACTTAATCTATGCGCAACAATCACAACAGTATGATCCACAACTAAATCATCAATTGTCTTTTTGATATAATCTTGACTTTCATTATCTAAAGCACTTGTTGCCTCATCAAATAAGATTACTTTTGTATTAAGAAGTAAAGTTCTTGCAATCGCAAGTCTTTGTTTTTGACCACCACTTAAATTAACTCCACCTTCTCCAATTAAAGTATCATATTTATCAGGTAAAGACATAATATAATCATCAATATAAGCTTTGCGACACACCTCACGAATCTCATCTAAAGTAACATCATCTTTAGCAAGTTTAAAATTATCAAAAATACTTAAATTAAATAAAAATGGTGCTTGTCTAATTACAGAAATATTACGACGTAATCCATCTTCAGTAAGATCTTTAATTGATATACCATCAAGAGTGATTTCACCATCAGTAGCATCAAAATATCTAAGAAGTAAATTAAATATAGTACTCTTACCATTACCACTTCTACCTACAACAGCAATTTTCTTATTAGGTTCAATATTCATTGTTAAACCTTTTAAAGTTAATTCTTCATCTTCACTATATTTAAATTTAACATTATCAAGCTTAATATATCCAGAACAATTATCAAGTGAAACATCACCAAATTTTTCATCTGCATATAATTCATTATTAATAATTTCACCAATTCTTTTTAATGAAACAGTAACTTTATTAAAGTTAACACCAAAATCTGAAATGCTTTCAACCACTTCATCAATTCTCCAAATATAAGTATCAAGCATAATAAACAATGAAATAGCAATCTTTCCTGTATAAGCATAATATCCTGCAGTAAAAAGAATTATAAATTGTAATATGAAATAAAATAAATTATTTAAACTATAATATATAACTTCATATTTTTTTATATCCTTTGTATGATTAAATAAACTATCTAAAATATTAGAAATATTTTTCTCAATATTATTTTTAATTCCAAGCGATTTAATTTCACGAATACCAGAAATATTTTCTGTAGCAACTTTTACATAATTGTCCGACTCTTTCTTTATACTTTCTTGAGTTTTTTTAATTTTAGGGAAAAATTTAAAAGAAATAAATCCCATAATAAATCCAAATAAAACAATTTCTAATCCTAGTAATAAAGACGTTTTAAAAGCAATAACTAAAACTACAACTAAAACTAATGATTTACATATTAAACGAATTAATTTTTGAAGTAATTCCATAACCCTATCTGGATCTGTATAAAGTCTATTAATAAACTCTCCAACCCCAATATCCTCAAAAGCTTTAGCAGGAAGGCAATCAATCTTTTTATATAAATCCTTACTTACATTTTTAGTAAATTTAATTTCTAAATAATTATAAAGAGAATCTCTAGGAACTTGTAAAACAGTCCAAAAAAGAATATAAATGCCTTCCCAAATAGCTAAATATTTAACAAACTCCATAAAATCCTTTAAAATAAGTTTTTCAATAGCAATACCCCAAAAAAATGCACTTAAAAGTGATGGTAAATAACTTACCAAAACAAATAATATATAGAAAAACAATCTAATCTTTTCATCACTAAGATATTTAAATAAAATTTTAAAACTAGATATTTTTTTCATAATAATCACCTCTTCTTATTCAAACAAACAAAAAAGTCACTAAATGTGACTATTATTTTACAAAAACAAAGTTATGAGAATACAAAAAATTCCCAAAGCAATAATAGTCACCGTAATTTAAAAACTTGAAATTAAAAATCATATTCTCACTCCTTTCCTCAAATTCACAATAATAATAACACTATTAATTGTTAATGTCAACCATTTTTTGTTAACAAAAAAAAGAATAGAAAAACTATTCTATAAACTCTTAACAAATTCAATAACCATATTAAAATCAATTTTAGTAAAATATATAAATGCAAAACTAATTAATAAAAATGGTCCAAATGGAATTAAATTTTCATGCTTCTTTAATAATAATAAAATAGAAACAGGTAAAGCTAAGATACTTGCTATAAAAATAGTAATTAATCCAAGTAAAGGATGAATAACAAGTCCAAAGACAAACATCATCTTAATATCACCGCCACCAAGACATTCCTTTTTAAATAATAAATTACCTAAAAGCATCATTCCATACATTACAGAAAATAATACTAAACCAGAAAGCAGTGAAAACAAACTATTCATAACTCCAGATTTTAAACAAGTAATAATTAAAAAATAACCTGTAAAAAATATAAGCAATTCATCAGGAATTATTAAATAATTAATATCAGAAACAGATATAATTATAAGCATTGCAATTATACCTAAAGCAATTAATAATTCATATGAAAAACCAAATACATAATAAGAAAGAGCAAACAATATTCCAGTAAACAACTCCATATATGTAGAAGTATCATCAATCTTTGATTTACAATATCTACATCTTCTTTTTAAAAACAAATAAGAAAAAATAGGAATCATATCAAGCATCGATAATTCATGATGACACTTATCACAATAACTTCTATTAGTAATAAAATTTTCACGTTTAGGAAGTCTGTACCCAACGACAGTAAAAAAAGATCCCATTAGCAATCCTAAAATAAAGAAGATTACTAAATACATATAAAACATATATAAATAACCTCCTTTATTTAATTTGACTATAAATAGAAAACATTGGTTGAATAATTGATATAAGAATTATACCAACAACAACAGCTAAGAAACAAATAAGAATTGGTTCAACCAAGCTTTTCATCTGATCAATAACATTTTTATGTAACATTTGGAAATGTCCAGCAACTTTTTCCATCATAGCACCTAACTGACCTGTTGTTTCACCAGTAACAATCATTTCATAAGCAACAATTGGAATTGCCCATTCACCTTTAAAAGCAGAAGAAATAGAATCACCTTTACTCAAGTTTTCAAGAGTTTTATTTATTATTCTAATCATAACTTCATTATTAGTAATTTTTGAAAGAATTTCCATACTATCAGTAATAAAAACACCATGATTTAAAAGTGAAGCAAATGTTTTTGTAAAATTAGCAATTTCATTATAAATAATTATATTTTTAACTACAGGAGTATGCATTAAAATAATCTGAACTTTTTCCCTAAACTTCTTCACTTTTTTGTATAACATAACAAAAGAGACAATAACAGAAACAATAATTAATAATAACAACCACCATTTTTTCTTAATAAACTCACTCAAATTAAGAATAGTTTGAGTAAGTTTAGGCAAAGTTGCTCCATTAGCTTCAAACATTGAAGAAAACTGAGGAACTAAGAAAGTAAGCATAAATATTAAAACACCAAACGCAATTGTTAAAACAACAATCGGATATGTCATTGCAGACTTCATCTGTTTACGAGTTTGATCCATAGAAGTATAATATTCAGCCATATCATCCAAAATTGAAGGTAAATCTCCTGTCATTTCAGCAGTTTTTACCATATTAATCAATAATTTAGGATAAACTTTATCTTGCATAGTCATTGCATCAGATAAACTCTCACCCTTTAATAACTGATAAACTAACTGATTAAAACTTTTTTTTAGATTAGCTTTTTTAGTTTGCTTAGCAAGAATTTTAACAGAATCAGCAAGAGGAATACCTGACTTAATATAAGTAGATAATTGAGTAAGAGAAAAAGACAAATCAGCAGGTTTAGTTTTTCTATTTCCATCCAAATCAATATCAAACTTACTTCTTTCTTTTATTGATAAAACCTGAAAATCCTGAGAAAGTAAAAAATTCCTAACGTCATTTTCTGTTTCTGCATCAAAACTACCATTTTCTTTTTTACCAGAATTATTAATAATAGTATAAGAAAATCTTTTAAGTGGTTTATTAATTTTACCTTTTCTCTCTTCTAAAACAGATGGTGTATCAGGAAGAGTAATATCTTGCTGAGTAGAACCAGCTGATCCAGGCATAATATTATTATATTTTACAGCTTGCTGAGAATATTCCATTGCCGCAACAGAACCACCACCATATTGCATATTAGGATCATAACTTTGAGTTTGATATTGAGTCATTTGGTTCTGATTATAAGCTTGTTGTTGATACTGATTATATTGCATATTAGGATCATAACTTTGAGTTTGATATTGAGTCATTTGGTTTTGATTATAAAATTGTTGCTGATACTCTACATTTTGTGGTTGAACATACTGCGCTTGTTGAGCATCTATTGAATTAATTAATTGAGTAGCATAAGTAGTATTTGCACTATTCTGTTGTAAATCAGGAAGGGACAATGGTTGTTGATAATTAGTAGTATCTATGGAAGTATCTGTTGTTGTTTTATTTTTATTTTTTGATAAACCAAACACATTTTCACCCTCCCTCTCCATCTTATCTTATCTTATTATATGATAACATAAATTTACATAAAATTAAATAGGAATTTAAACATTTAACTCATTTTACATATACTAATTGTAGAGGTGAAAAAATGTATCCATACACAAATCCAAGTATACTTTCAAAATCCATAAGTGCAATAAAATCAATTAAATGGGGAACTATATTAGATGGAACACAAAAAACATTAGGAGTAATAAATCAAGCCATACCCATTGTGTATCAAGTTAAACCAATTATTACAAACGCAAAAACATTATTTAAAGTCGCAAATATAGTAAATGAAAAAGAAAAACCGACAGAAACAATAAAAAAAGAAACTACAAATAATAGTCCCATTTTTTACATATAATTATTTATCTTTATAAAAATTATTTAAAAATTCTTTCTTATAATCTAAAAATCTATCTTCTTTAATAGCTTGTCTAATCTCTTCAGTTAATCTAATTAAAAATCTAATATTATGAATAGATAATAAGCTACCACCTAAAGACTCACCTACTGTAATTAAATGACGAATATAAGCCTTTGAATAATGCTTACAAGTATAACAATCACAATCAGAATCAACAACACTAAAATCATGTGCATATTTAGCATTATTTAAATTAATTTTTCCATATTTAGTAAAAGCTTGTCCATGGCGAGCTATACGAGTTGGTAAAACACAATCAAAAATATCAACTCCACGTTCAACACCTTCTAAAATATCAATAGGTTCTCCAACACCCATTAAATATCTAACCTTATCCTTAGGAAGATATGGAATAGAATAATCAATGGCTTTATACATATCTTCTTTACTCTCACCATCATTAGCAACACCGCCAATACTATAGCCATCAAAATTCATTTTAACAGTCTCTTCTGCAGAATATCTTCTTAAATCTTCATGTGCTCCACCTTGAACTATTCCAAACAAAGACTGATTAGGATTATTAAAAACTTTCTTTCCACGAGCAGCCCATCTAAGAGTTCTTTCAACACTATTTTTTAAATACTCATAATCAGCACTTGCAGGAGGACACTCATCAAAACTCATAGCAATATCACTATCTAATTTATTTTGAATTTGAATAGATTTTTCCGGAGTAAGTAATAATTTTTTACCATCTATATGGCTTTTAAAGAATACTCCTTCTTCAGTAATATCTTTCTTTTTATTTTTAGCTAAACTAAAAACTTGAAAGCCACCACTATCTGTAAGAATAGGACCATCATAATTCATAAATTTATGAAGTCCGCCTGCTTCATTAACAATATCCTCACCAGGTCTTAACCATAAATGATAAGTATTTGCAAGAATTATCCCACTACCACATTCCTTAACTTGATCAGTAGTAAGTCCTTTAACAGCAGCACGAGTACCAACGGGCATAAACATAGGAGTATCAACTACACCATAATTAGTTTCAAGTTTTCCAAGACGAGCTTTACAATTTTTATCTTCTTTAATTAAATTATATTTTACTTTCATAATATCACCTTTTTATTTTATAAACATTGCATCTCCAAATGAGAAGAATCTATATTTTTCTGAAACAGCAATTTTATATGCATTCAAAATATTTTCACGCCCCGCCAAGGCAGAAACAAGCATTACCAAAGTTGATTTTGGCAAGTGAAAATTAGTAATTAAGCAATCAATTGCCTTAAATTCATATCCTGGATAAATAAATATATCTGTCCAACCACTACACTCGCAAAACTCACCAAATACACTCATAATAGTTTCAAGAGTACGAGTAGATGTTGTACCAACTGCAATAATTCTCTTACCATTTTTTTTCGTATTAGTTAATAAATCAGCAACATCTGAATCCATATGATAATATTCACTATGCATATGATGATCTTCAATTTTATCAACGCTAACAGGTCTAAATGTACCAAGTCCAACATGAAGTGTAATATAACAAATATTTACACCTTTTTCTTTTATTTTATTAAGTAATTCAGGAGTAAAATGAAGTCCAGCAGTAGGAGCTGCAGCACTACCAACTTCTTTTGCATAAACAGTTTGATAGCGAGATTGATCCTCTAACTTTTCATGAATATATGGAGGAAGAGGCATTGTACCTAATTCTTCAAGAATTTCCATTAAGATTCCTGAATAAATTAGTTCAAAATGACGAATCCCTTCATCAAATACACCACAACACTTAGCTTTAAGTTTGCCTTCTCCAAAACTAACAATCGTTCCTTCTTTGATTCTCCTTGCTGGTTTAACTAAGCATTCCCATTTATCTCCTTCAAGATTTCTAAGTAATAAAACTTCAATTACAGCATCAGTTTCTTCCTTAATACCAATAAGTCTAGCAGGCAAAACCTTAGTATTATTTAAAACAAGAGTATCCCCTTCTTCTAAATAATCAATCACATCATAAAAATGTTTATGTTCAATATTACCATTATTTTTATCTAATACAAGCAATCTAGACTCATCTCTTTTTAAAAGAGGTGTTTGAGCAATTAAATCTTCCGGTAAATAATAATCAAAATCACTAACGTTCATACTATCCCTCCAAATCTATCGATAATTATAACACAATAATCAAAAAGAAAAAAGCATAAATGCTTTTTCTTTAATTTAATTTACCATAGTACATATCACTAAACATACCACCATTATCAATTAACTCATCAAATTTACCTTCTTCAACAATATGTCCCTTATTAAGAACAATAATCTTATCACAATTTTTCAAAGTAGTTAATCTATGAGCTATCGCAATAATTGTAGTATTATTTTCGGTCTTCATCTTTTCAATTTCTGCTTGAATATGTTTCTCACTTGTATTATCGAGAGCACTAGTAGCTTCATCTAATATCAAAATTTTAGGTTTTCTTAAAAATATTCTAGCAATTGCAATTCTTTGTCTTTGACCACCACTTAGATTATTTCCACCCTCAGAAACTAAAGTATCAAATTTATCAGGTAAACCATCAATATAATCATAAATAAACGCTCTTTTTGAAGCTTCAATTACCTCACTCATACTAACTTCTCTATCAACACCATAAGTAATATTTTCAAATATAGTACCAGCTATTAAAAATGGACTTTGAGGAACCAAAGCAATTATTTTAGAAATATCTTTTCTAGATAAATTATTTAAATTAACATCATCAACAATAATAGTACCATTTGCTTTTTCCAATTTACAAATAGACTTAATTAAAGATGATTTACCACAACCAGAAGGACCTGCTATACCAAGATATGATCCCTTTTCAATATCAATATTAAAATTATCAAGTATAACTTTATCTTCACTTTCTGGATAAGAAAACTTAATATGTTCCATATTTATAATTTCATCAGTAACTTTATTTTTGGATTTAACATCAATAGGTAAATATGAAAAATCACAGTCAATTTCAGTCATTTCAAAGAAATCAGTAGCAAGAACAGTACATTCAGAAACCTCATCAAATATTCTATGTAACTCTTCCAAAGGTTTTAATAATTGATTAAAACATAAATAAGCAGTTAAAACAGCACCAACTGAAATAACATTTTTAGTTGCAAGATAAGTAGAAATACCAATTACCAAAACAGTAAATACAGCTTGATTAACAAACTTCAAGCAATCAAATAAAGCCATTGCTTTATGATGTTTCATTTCCTTAGCTCTTAAAAACTCAGATTTATTATCAAATCTATCAATTTCAAAATCTAAACTATCACATATTCTAATTACTTCAATACCATTAATTAATTCAACAATAGTCCCATCCATTTCAGATTTACTATTTAATAGTTCAACTCTAATACCTTTTTGACTTTTAATTTGTTTTAAAACAATAAATACACCAATTGGAATAACAAGTAACATTGGAAAAGCAAGAGAAATTGGTAAAGTAATAAAAATAGTTATTATTGCAGCTACACTATTAAATATCGCAGGTGCAAAATCCATAAATAATAATTTTTCAAGTTTAATAGTACCATCTAAACATCTATTAAGTCTACCATGTATATTACCAGTCATGTTCTTTCGAAAATATGATAAAGGAGCCATTAGAAGAGACTTTATAACCATCCCCCTAGCTTTCTTTTCAGTTCTAGTTGCAGTATCTTCAACTAAAACTCTCCTAACAATTTTAATAACCTCATTAACAACGTTAACAACAAGAATAAAAATTAAAAAAGGAATAACTTTTTCAAAAGAAACTAAATTTTTTGATAAAATATCATCTGTTAACCATCCAATTGCTTTAGGAGTTAACTGAGTTAAAAAAGCAGAAAAAATCATAATTAAAATAATTACAATAAATCTAATTTTTTGTTTAGTATCCAACAATTTATATATTTTCTTTAAAACTTTGATTAAATTATTCTTTTTCATAAAAACCTCTCAAAAAAAACTACAAACATTATACACCATTTTTTAAATTTAAAATAGTAATTAAATAAAACTCATACAAAATATGAGTTTATTTTTTATTAACCTTTTCAATACCAAGAATTTCATAAGCTTTATCAGTAGCAACTCTACCACGAGCAGTTCTTTTTAATAACCCCATTTGTAATAAGAATGGTTCATAAACATCTTCAATAGTAGTAACTTCTTCACCAATAGAACTACTTAGTGCTTCAACTCCAACAGGACCGCCATTAAACCTATTAATGATTGCAAGTAATAAATCTCTATCTGTATTATCAAGGCCCATATTATCAACTTTAAGTCTCTCAAGTGCCTCTTTAGTAATAGAAATATCAATATTTCCATCACCTTTAACCATAGCAAAATCTCTTACTCTTTTAAATAATCTATTTGCAATACGAGGAGTTCCTCTACTCCTTTTTGCAAGCTCAACTGCAGCATCATCAGTAATTAATACATTTAAAACTCTAGCAGTTCTTTTAACAATATCAGTAAGTTCATCAACTGAATAAAACTGAAGCTTATTAATAATACCAAATCTATCTCTAAGAGGAGAAGATAAATCACCAGCTCTAGTAGTAGCACCTACTAATGTAAAAGGAGGCAAATCAATTTTAATATTTCTAGAATTACCCTCAGTCCCAACAACAATATCCAAAGAAAAATCTTCCATTGCAGGATATAATATTTCTTCAATATATCTAGGCATTCTGTGAATCTCATCTATAAATAATACATCTCCAGGCTCAAGTGAAGATAATATTGCAGCTAAATCACCACTTTTTTCAATACTAGGACCACTAGCAGTTTTTATATTAGTTCCAAGTTCGTGTGCAATAATATAAGCAAGTGTCGTTTTTCCAAGACCCGGAGGACCATATAACAACACATGATCCAAAGCTTCGTTTCTCATCTTGGCAGCACTTACAAATATCTTAATATTTTCTTTTACATCAGTTTGACCAATATATTCATCAATTGTTTCAGGTCTAATAGTATTATCTAAAGAATTATCATCAAATAAATTGTAATCTTTTTCATTATTCATAAGTGCAAACTCCTTCACTATCTAAGTAATAATTTTAAAGCATCTTTAACTTGATCTTCGATAGATAAAGATGTATCAACTCTAGCAAGAACTCCTTTAAGTTCTTTTTCTTTATATCCAAGTCCAATTAAAACTTCACGTAATTCATTTTCATTAGTTACTTCATCATCTGAAATACCAACACCAATAAATTCTAGTTTTCCTTTTAAATCAAGACAAATTTGCTTAGCAAGTTTATCTCCGATTTTAGGAAATTTTTTAAGATATAATATATTTTCTCTTTCAATTGCATCCATAATTCCGTCAATAGAACCAACAGCAAGTATAGGTAATGTCATTTTGCATCCTAAACCTTTGACACTAATAAGTTTTAAAAACAAATCCTTTTCTTGTTGAGTTTTAAATCCATAGAGTAAATGTTCATCTTCTTGTATTTGTTGATAAACAAAAACCTTATACTCCTCACCTATTTCAAATGAATAAGGATTAGAAACATGAATTAAATAACCAACCCCATTATTGTCTAAAACAATAGCATTATTTTTTATACCAGTTACAATACCTTTTATATAATCGTACATATAATCAACTCCATATTTATTATAACCCTTTTTAATTTCATAATCAACATAAATCGAACAAATTATCGATATTATTTTTTAGTATTATCAGAATCAACATCTAATTTATCAATTAAATTATCACTGGATGTTTCATCATCAACTTGTTCAAGTAATTCATCAGTATTAACATATTTTTTATCTTTATTTTTCATTTCCTCTTCATGAATTAAAACATTATATGCAACTTTACCAATTAATGTTTTAGGTAACTCATCCCTAAATTCATATTCATAAGGCCAAGAATATTTAGCAATATTTTTCTCACATAGCATTTTAATAGACTCTAATGTCTCATCATTTGCTAGTTTTTTATCTTTCAAAACAATAAAAGCTTTAGCAACTTCAACTTTATACGGATGAGGAATACCAATAACACAACTCATAGAAACATCAGGATGAGAATCAATAATATTTTCAATATATTGAGGATAAATACAGTAACCACTGCTTACAATCATTCGTTTTAATCTATTTTTAAAATAAACAAAACCATCTTTATCCATAAATCCAAGATCTCCAGTATGAAGCCATATTCTACCATCTTTATGTTTTCTTAAAACGTTTTTAGTTTCTTTTTTATTTTTCAAATAGCCATGCATAACAGTAGGACCAGAAATAACAATTTCTCCCTCTTCACCATATGGCACTTCTTTTTCAGTATCTTTTTCAACTATTTTATAAAGCATGTCAGGATATGGAATACCAATACTACCTTCTCTATAATATTTAAAAGGAGTAAAACAACTAGGACCACCACATTCAGTTAATCCATAACCCTCTCTAACAGTTGTTTTCGAACCATGATCATTTAAAAATTTATCAACTTTTTTCTTAAGTTCAACAGACAAAGAATCCCCGCCAGAAATAACACATGTTAAATAAGATAAATCAAAATTCTCTAAATTTTTATTCTTAAGTAATGCCTCAAATAACGTTGGAACACCAACTAAAACATTAGGTTGATATTTTTTTATTATCTTATCAAATGTCTTAGCACTAAATTGAGGTAATAAAATACTAGTACCACCAAAATATTGTACAGTATGAATACAAACATTTAATCCAAACCCATGAAAAATTGGCATAATAGCAAGAACTTTATCTTTTTCTTTCAAACAAGCCACATGTTCAAATGATTGCATTGCAGATGCATTAATATTTAAATTAGTCAAAATAACACCTTTAGGTGTACCAGTAGTTCCACCACTATATAAAATACAAGCTGCATCTTTTCCTTTAAAATCATCATCAATTTCTTTTGTATAAGTATGTCCTAACTTAATAAAATCTTTCCAACCAATCCTTTTATCAGCGTTAGAAAAAAGAATATTTTTATATCTATTTAAAACCTCATATGCAGCCTTTATATGAATTGGCATAGAATCAGAAACACTAACTGTAATACATTTTTTTACCTTAGTATTATCAATTATCTTAGCTATCTTTTTAAACGCAAAATCAACTGTAATAACATACTCAGATTTACTCTTCTTTAAAAAATATTCAAGTTCAGCTTCTGCAGATAAAGGATGAATCATATTAGCAATTGCACCAATCTTGTTTATTGCATAAAAACCAATAATAGCCTCTGGAATATTAGGCATACAGACAGATACAACATCTTTATGTTTAACACCAAGTGCCTTTAAAGCTCTAGCAGCCTCATCAATTTGTTTCAAAAATTCATAATAAGTTTTCTTATTACCATAATAATTATAACTTATATTATTAAGATGCTTACTAGCAGTATACTCTATCAACTTATATACAGAAAAATCAGGATAAGAAAGATGAGGATTTTCATTCTTATAAAAATTATACCAAGGAGTATTTATTTTTTTATTCATTATAATCACCATAATTAATTATACAATATAAGAAATTAATACACAAACAAAAAGACACTTATTTAATTTTTTTAAATAAATGTCTTAAATAATTCTTAGCTTGAATTAATCTATTACTAAGATTTTCTTTAAACGAAGGAACAAAAGAAGGAATAACTACAAAAAGCAACCATAAACAATCAAAATACCTTCCACTAAAAAAAGCAAAAATACTAAGTATTATAGCAGCAATTGCAATAAAAATAAGACAAATAATAATAACTAAATTAGTAATATTATTTACATTACTTTTATTATTAAAATCAATTTCTTTTCTAGAAAGTAATTTCTTAGCTTTTTCATTAAACTTATCATATCTATCAAATATATCGTCAACACTATTAATCTCAATAGAAGGTTTATAAATATCATCCCTATACAAAATAGAACCATCTTCATTAATTTTCACATCAACATTTGCATATCTATTTATATCAAGTTTAACATAAAACTCTTCACATAAAAATTTAAGTAATTTATCTCGACATTTAACAGATATAAAATTAGCTTCATTTATATAAACTTTCAATTCATTATTAATTTTATTAAGTTTTTCTTTTTTATCCATATTAGGTTCCTCTTTAAAATAAAAAGTTGTATAAACAACTTTTTAATCTTCTTTTAAATTATAATATACATCTTGAACGTCATCTAAATCTTCAAGAGTATCAACAAGCTTCATAACTTTTTCAACGCCCTCTTCATCTAAAGAAACTTCCATATTAGGAACATAAGTTAATTCACATTCTAAAAATTCCTTAACATCAGCAGCTTCTAACGCATCACGGACTGCAGTGAAACTTGATTGGTCAGTTGAAATAACATAAGTATCTTCAACTTTTTCAAAATCAAGTGCACCTGCATCAAGTGCAGTCATCATCATTGTATCTTCATCATACTCTGCTGGAATAACTATAGATCCACGTCTTTCAAACATATAACTAACAGAACCATCAGTACCTAAATTTCCACCAGCTTTTGTAAATGAACTTCTAACCATAGAAGCAGTTCTATTACGATTATCAGTTAAACAATCAACCATAAAAGCTACTCCACCATGACCATATCCTTCATAACGAACATTTTCATAATTAGCACCATCTGCTCCACCTGTTGCTTTTTCAATTGCTTTTTGAATATTATCTTTAGGCATATTTTGAGCTTTAGCCTTATCAACTGCAAGTCTTAATGCAGCATTTTGTGCAGGATCAGGACTTCCTCCCTTAGCTGCAACCATAATTTCTTTAGCTAGCTTTTGGAAAACTTTACCACGTGCAGCGTCTAATAAACCTTTCTTTCTATGAATTGTAGCCCACTTTGAATGTCCACTCATATTTTCTCCTCCTCATTTATACCTATTATATAATATCATAAAATAATAAATTATCAAATATTTTGTAAGCAAAATATTTAACTATTTATAAAAAATTAAAACTTTGATAAAATAAAAAAAGGTGATTATTATGTATTTAAAAATAAAAAATAAAGAAATAGAAATTAAAGAATTAAATACATTCAAAGAAAAATTTAAATCATTAAAGTTTAACTTACAAACTATTGACTACGGATTATTAAGAAAAAATAAAAAACTAGCATCAACATACTTTTTTTGTCAAAGGGTAGATATATGTTTTACAAACAAAGATAATATAATAATAGATTTATTAGAAAATGTTAAATCAGAAAAAAGATATATAAGATTAAAAGCAAATAACATATATTATTTACCATTAAATACTTGCAAATATTTAAAAAAAGGAGAAAAATTAAATATAAAAAATAAAAAAGAGTAATCTCTTTTTTATTTTGCTCTACCTTTAGTTTCATCATCATAAAAAAAAAGTAAAATTAATTTACTCTTTTATTTATTCATATCTTTATAAATCAATGTTTTTTCAATTACCATCTTAACACTTTGATCATTAAAAGGTTTACTTAACATATCAACAATACCATATGTAAATGCTCTATCAATAGTCTCTTTAGAAGAATCTCCAGAAATAATAGAAACAGGCATTTTCTTTAATAAATTATTTTCCTTCATAAAATCAAGTACTGCAAATCCATCTACTTTAGGCATATTTAAATCTAATAAAATAGTTTCAATAAAATCATTATTCATATTAGCTTTAATAATTTTAATTGCTTCCTCACCATCAGTTGCTGTACCAACATTATATTTTTCACTGAATATTCGCTTAACAAAATTACGAATTATATTAGAATCATCTACAACTAAAATAGTCTTTTTATCATACGTTAAAGTGGCGTCAGTCTCAACAGATGACTCTAAATTATCATCACTATCGTTACCATTCATATACTCTTGAATTAAAATAATAGCATTATTAGTTTCATTAATTAAATCATTAATATGAGATGTAACATAATATATATCTCCAGCTTTACTCTTTTGTTCATGTTCAAAAGCAATATCAGATAATTTAGTAAAACCAAAATATTTAGCATCACTCTTCATAGAATGAACACATATAGCATAATTTTCTAAATCTTTTTGTTCCATAAACTTGATCAATTGAGTAATTTTAGTATGAATACCAACTAAAAATTCACCAATTGTATCATTATAAGTTTTCTCATCACCAAATAATTCCAAGCTTTTTTTAATATCTACACCTTTATCTTCCAAGAATTTAAAACTCTTCATTTATTTCACCTCTATCTTACATAATAGATTATATTATAAAAAAAAAGAAATTACAATTATATAAATGTAATTTCTTATTACTATTTTAATAAAACTAAGCAAGTTCTTTCTTCATCAAGTCTATTTTGATAAAATCTTTTATTTTTACGAACCTCATCCAATAATTTTATAATATCAGAATTCTTATCAGAACTTCTTTCTACCATTTCAAGATATCTATTTCCTATATCCATAGAGCCAACAAAAAAGCAATCTCTAGCATATACAAGTCTAGCATAATTTTTATCTATTTCACTTAAACCAAGTTTATCAAGTGACTCATCAAAATCAAATTCACCATTCTTAACAAGTTCAATTAAATCAGATAAGAAAGGTAATTGTCTTCCAAATGAGGAATCATCAGGATTAAAATCACTTAGATCAACGCTAGGTTTTTTTTCATATTCAGAATCTTTATACCTATAATGAGTTAAATCAAGAATTACTGAAGAATAATCTAAATCTCTATTCAGTAATTTAGCATAATATGTTGCAATAGTTAAAGCTTCAATTGCTTTATCTATCTTGCCTGCATTTCTTAATGTAATACCATATGAACCAAATACATAAGGAGAAGGTTTACCACGAGATAAAATATATTTAAATCTATTTATAGATTCAACATAATTACCTTCTCTTGATTCTCTAATAGCAGTTTGCAACTCATCTTTAAAATCTATTGGTTTATCTATTTCTACATTGTATCTTGCAACCGTTTGAACTCCATCTATAGTATTTATTGCAAATCCAACAACATTTGGAACAGAATCAATTACATTAAATATTATATCCATTTCATCTTCACTAGAAACAGGAGGTAATAATACAAAAGGATTATCTTCACTCAAAGAATCAATTAATCTTCTTA
>AUXO017242322.1_pt1 | contig 19434 bp, 14 predicted proteins | sample 768731 | NCBI WGS metagenome assembly AUXO01 (sample SAMN02715735, study PRJNA202380) | gut metagenome | biome: sheep rumen | host: Ovis aries | place: New Zealand: Palmerston North
TTTGTCATTTCGGAAAGGATTGCCTAACTTTACTGCGAGAAGACCATTTTCCATGCAAGATTATCCGCAAATAGATTTATCGGCCTGGACGCAAGTAGGCGAAGGCTTTAACGGGCAGGCTTTCATCTCGGAGGCCCATCCGGGAAAGCTGCTCAAACTGGTACACGGTACACTCTCGTCGGCCGATAAGGTGGAACAGGAATTCTATGCCACGCAGGCGGCGTTTGAGGCCGGCTTGCCCACGCCCCGGGTGTATGAAATAGTGCGCAACGGCCAGGAGCACGGCTATATTTCGGAAAAGATAGAGGGCAAGGTGTCCTTCTCCCGCCTTTGTGCAGACAATCCGGCGCGCATTCCCGAATATGCCGCCCTGATGGCCCGATATGGCCATGAGCTTCACGCCCATCCCCTCTCCGAGAGCCGCTATGTCCCTTCCCTCAAATCTATTTTGCGGAAAGCTGTAGCTTATGCTCCGTTTGTAACTGAAGCTCAAAGAAGTCGCCTGGTCTCTTTGGTGGAAGAAATGGCCGATACAGGCACCGCCGTCCATGGAGATTTCCAGCCGGGAAACCTCATTCTGTCCCAGGGCAAGCCCTATTGGATAGATCTGGGCTGGCTGTGTGTGGGAGACCCGGTGATAGACCTGGCCCATCTGTACAAGATGATGATGGAAGACAGCGTTATCCCCGCCGTACAGGAACTTACCCATATGAGCCCGGAGCAGATGGCCTCCTTCTGGAAGGCCTTTGCCAAGGCCTATACAGGACAGGCCGATGTGGCGGCTCTGGAGCAGAAACTGCACCCCTACGCCGCCCTGGACGTAGTGCGCACCTATTTCTTCCATCCCTATAACGATCCCCAGTTCCTTGCCTTCTGCAAGGGGCGGATGGATGCAAATCTGGGCTAAGTCTCCCCTGCCTCCTTTGGAAAGGTAAGAGTTTTTTATTAACTTTGTGCTTTATGTGCGCCCACGCGCACATACGTATGCTATGTAAGTCCCTCCCCCGAGGGGAGGGGTTTCGGGAGGGGGTAACGTGGGCATAAATTGCGCGTGGGGTTTTTAATAGCGATGGATTTTAGCGAGGCCAAACATAGAATTGAGCAACTCAAGGCTATTCTCTGGGAGAACAGCCGCAAGTACTACGTGGAGAACGCTCCCACCATGAGCGACTACGAGTACGACCAGCTCATGCACGAGTTGGAAGACTGGGAGCGGCGTTATCCGCAGTATGCCACTCCGGACTCCCCCACCCGTCGCGTAGGCTCGGATTTGGAAGAAAGGGCCGATGCAGGCTTTGCCAAGTATCCCCACAAGTATCCTATGCTTTCGCTGGCCAACACCTACTCCATTGAGGAAGTGGAAGAGTTTGCAGAAAGGGCCGCCAAGGGCCTGGACAAGCCTTTTACCTATTGCTGCGAGCTCAAATTTGACGGTACGGCCATTTGCCTCACCTATAAGAACGGCAAGCTGTTCCGGGCTCTCACCCGCGGAGACGGCGTACAGGGAGACGACGTTACCCGTAACGCCCTTCAGATAGCCAGCATCCCCCATACCCTCAAAGGCAGCGGCTTCCCCGAGGAGTTTGAAATCCGCGGAGAAGTGCTCATGCCTTACGAATCCTTCGACCGCCTGAATGCAGAGCGGGAAGCCATGGAGGAACCCCTCTTCGCCAATCCCCGCAATGCCGCCAGCGGCTCCCTCAAGCTGCAAGACCCGGAAGAAGTGGGCCGAAGGGGCCTTTTCTGCACCCTCTACCACATTCCCACCGGCCAGGTGGACTACCCTACCCACGATGCGGCCCTGAAGGCGGCCCAGAGCTGGGGACTTCCCGTATCGGCCGAAAGGAGAATTTGCCGGAATATCCAGGAGATTGAGGCCTTCATCAGCCACTGGGATACGGCGCGCAAGGAACTCCCATTCGCCACGGACGGCATCGTTATCAAGATAAATGAAATGGACTGCCAGCAAGACCTGGGCTACACGGCCAAGAGTCCCCGCTGGGCAGTTGCCTATAAATTCAAGGCGGAGCAGGCCTGCACGCCCATTCTGAGCATAGACTACCAGGTGGGCCGCACCGGCGCCGTTACCCCGGTAGCCAATCTGGAACCGGTTCTGCTCAGCGGTACCATGGTCAAACGCGCCACCCTGGTGAACGAAGACCAGATCCGTACCCTGGACATCCATGAAGGAGACTGGGTGTACGTGGAAAAAGGCGGAGAGATTATTCCCAAGATAACCGGCGTGGAAGAATCCAAGCGGGAACCCGGGGCCCGTGTCCCCGTATTCCCGAAGGTTTGCCCGGACTGCGGCACTCCTCTGGTGCGCGAAGAAGGCGAAGCCAAGTGGTTCTGCCCCAACAGCAAGGGCTGTCCCACCCAAATCAAGGGCCGTCTGGAGCATTTTGTGAGCCGCAAGGCCATGAATATCCTTTGCGGAGAGGCCACCATAGACCAGCTGTATAACTTAAACCTGGTCACTCTCCCCTCTCATCTGTATTCCCTGAAGGCAGACCAGTTAGTGATGCTGGAAGGCTGGAAGGAGCGGGCCGCCGCCCGTTTCCTGGAATCCGTGAAAGCTTCCCTGGAAGTGCCCTTCGAGCGCGTTCTCTTTGCCATAGGCATCCGCTTTGTGGGAGAAACCACCGCCCGGGACGTAGCCCGTCACTTTGGTTCCATAGACGCCATTGCAGCGGCCACCAAGGAGGAACTGCTGGAAGTGCCCGAGGTGGGAGAAGTTATTGCAGAAAGCATCTTCCGCTATTTCCTGGACGTGGAGAACTGCCGGGAGATTGAGGCCCTGAGGGCCGCCGGGCTCCGGATGAGCGTCGAAGCATCGGCCCAGAAGCTGTCCTCTTCTCTGGAGGGCAAGTCCATAGTGATTAGCGGCAATTTCAGCATCTCCCGGGATGCCATGAAAGCCCTTATCGAGGCCCACGGAGGCAAGAACAGCAGCTCTGTGAGCGGCAAGACAGATTACCTGCTCTCAGGCACTAAGCCAGGCCCTGAAAAGCTTAAGAAAGCGGCCGATTTGGGCGTGGAAGTCATTGATGAGGAGAAGTTCAGGGCAATGATTGGAGAGATTCCCGGTCAAGCCGGGAATGACGGAAGCGATCAAGAATTAACCTTGTTCTGATGTTCAAGAAGTTGGTGCATAAATGTGAAGTGTTTTTCAGGTGGGTTTCCATCTGGATTACACGCATTTATCGTTTCCTCACGCACGACCTCTGGCTGCTCAACGAGGAAGACTTCTCCCACGCCAAGGCCCGTCTGGTACGGGATGCCAAGACGGTGGTGCTCATGATTAACACCTTCTCCACCCAGAAAATCGGCTATCAGATAACCGCCCTGGCCTATCGCAGCATGATGTCGGTGGTGCCGGCCATTGCCATAGGCTTTTACCTTACCGACGGCCTGGGCCTGCGGGATAAGTTTGCCCAGATTATCACCAGCAACCTGGGAGACGAGAGCATAGTTGAATCCCTCCTGACGGCGGCCGATAATATTGTGACCACAGCCCAGAGCGGTCTGTTCGGTTTCATCTCCATGTTTACCTTCGTGTGGGTTGTGCTGTCGCTGATGATTACCGTACGCCAGGTATTCAACAACGTGTGGAAGGTGGAACGGGAGCCCAGCTTCTTCAAGATGATAGGCATTGTGATAGGGATTACCATCCTGGCTCCTTTCGTGGTTATCATCTTCTTCTCGGGTTCGGTGGTGTATTCCCACGTGCTGGATCTGATTTTCACCAATCAGCTCTACATCTCAGAGCATCTGAAGAATTTTGCCTCCTGGCTGCTGTTTGCGGGCATTGTAATCCTCATCCTTACCGCCATGTTCAAATACATCCCGGGCACGCATGTTCACACCAAGCACGCCTTCAAGGCGGCCCTTCTGTCGGGCATTGTCTTTACGGCGGTGCAGTACCTGTACCTGGAAACGCAGGTAATGGTGGCCAAGCAGAGCGCCGTTTACGGTGTGCTGGCGGCCATTCCCCTCTTCATGATCTGGCTGGACCTGGGATGGTCCATCATCCTTTCCGGAGCCGAACTTTCTTATGCTTTCCAGAATGTGGACCAGCATAAGATTACTATAGAAAAACTTGATGAAATGAATGCTGAAGCCGTTCGCGGACGCAAGGAACGGTTTCAAAAAAACACCAAGAAGCTATGAGCTTTTCCGAGTTTGGAGAGATAGATTACGAGCTTATCTCGAGGGATTGGGAGGTGCTGAAGGCATCGGCCCAGAAGCGATGTGCCAATGAGCAGGAGATGGAAGTGGTTCGCAGGGCCTTTGACTTTGCGAACGACGCCCATCGCAATGTAAGGCGCCGCAGCGGAGAACCGTATATGCTGCATCCCATTGCCGTGGCGCAAATTGTTGTGGACGACATCGGCCTGGGTTACAAGTCCATATCGGCCGCCCTCCTCCACGACGTGGTGGAAGACACAGATTATACCGTGGAAGACATCCGGGTGCGCTTTGGAGATAAGATTGCCTCGCTGGTAGATGGCCTTACCAAGATTAAGAACGTGCTGGATACCGAGCAGAAGACCAAAGGAACGGATATTTCCCAGCAAAGCCTCCAGGCTGAGAATTTCAAGCGCATTCTGCTCACCCTGAACGACGACGTAAGGGTGGTTCTGATCAAACTGGCAGACCGCCTGCACAATTGCCGCACCATAGAGCATATGCCGGAACACAAGAGGGACAAGATTCTCTCTGAGACCATGTTCATCTTCATTCCGCTGGCTCACCGCCTGGGCTTGTACAGCATAAAAACCGAGCTGGAGAACATCTGGCTGCAATATAAGGAGCCTGACGCCTATGCCGATATCAAGGCTAAAATTGACCGCGGCATTGAAGAAAAGGGCCGGGAAATGGCCGAATTTGTGGTGCCCATTGAGGCAGCCCTGGAGAAAGCAGGCTTCCATTTTGAGATTAAAAAGCGCATCAAAACGCCCTACTCGGTCTGGCAAAAGATGCAGACCAAGGGCGTAAGCTTCGAGGAAGTTTACGACTTGTATGCCATCCGCATCATCTTCGAAACGGACCCCAACTCTCCCGAGAGCGAACGAGACCAGTGCTACCATATTTTCTCCATCATTACGGGTATCTACCGCTATATGCCTAATCGCCTGAGAGACTGGGTGAAACATCCTAAATCCAACGGCTATGAGGCCCTGCACTGCACGCTGCTCAGCAATTCCGGCGTTTGGGTAGAGGTGCAAATCCGAACCCGCCGCATGGACGACATTGCCGAAAAGGGTATCGCCGCCCACTGGATCTACAAGCAGCACGGCATCATGGGAGAGGGAGACTACGAGATGGATGCCTGGCTGGACCGCATCAAGGATATCCTGGTGAATCCGGACGTAAATGCCCTGGAGCTGCTGGACATCATCCACAACGACCTCATCTCCACCGATATCTATGTCTTCACGCCCCGCGGAGAGCAGCGCAGCCTGCCCAAGGGCTCTACGGCACTGGATTTTGCCTATGCCATCCATACGGAGGTGGGCAACAAGGCCATAGCCGCCAAAGTGAACCAGAAGCTTGTAAAACTGAGCGAAGAGCTGCACACCGGAGACAAGGTAGAGATTATTACGGTCGAAGACGGCAAGCCCCAGCCCGAATGGCTCAAGTTCCTGCAAACGCACCGCGCCCGCACCATTGTCACGGATTATTTCAAGGCCCAGCGCAAGCAAACGGTGGAATATGGCCGCACAACGCTGGAAACGGCCATCCAGGAACTGGGGTATGAGGCCGATGAAGCCACGCTCCAGCGCCTGGATGCCGCCTATGGAATGGGCACCCGCGAAGAGCTTTACTATGCCATCGGCATTGGCCAGATAACCCTGGACAACCTTCCCGATATCTTGAAGCGTTCTTCCGGCAGCAAGCGTTCCTGGATTCGCAGGGTGTTCCGCAGTGAGAACAAGGAGGAGAAGTCCGGCGAAACCTTTATTATTGGTTCTACAGATCCGGATGCCCCTCATTTTGCCATTGCCACCTGCTGCAATCCCATTCCGGGAGATGCTGTGGTAGGTATTAAAGCCCCCGACGGCACTATTACCGTACACAAGAAAACCTGCGCCGTGGCAGACCGCATTGCCGCCCGTCACGGAGACTGGGTGGTGGTTCCCAAGTGGCTGGAACAGGCCGAGGACAGCTCCTTCCTGGTGCGCATCAGCCTCCGGGGCCTGGACCGCGTGGGCATGCTCAACGAAATTACCCGCCGTGTATCGCTGGTGATGGGCGTGAATATGCGCCGGCTTAACCTGGCGGCCGAAGACGGTCTGTTTGAAGGTTATATAGACCTGTATGTGAATTCCAAAGACATTTTGGACAAGATGATAAAGAAACTCGCCTCCATTGAAGGCATAGAGAATGTAAGCCGAAGCGAACTATGAGCCATTCCCTGCACAAATTCCTGCCGCTCATCCCGGCGGCCCTTATCCTGGGCTCGCTGATGCTCCCTTCTGGCTGTGCCAATACCACCACGCCTCCCTCAGGTGGCCCCAAGGACACCATTCCCCCGGTGCTCAAAAAGGTGTCGCCGCTTCCGGGTAGCGTGAACGTGCCCACCCATAAGACCAAACTGAGCTTCACCTTCAACGAATACGTGAAGATTAAGGACGCCAATTCCATCTTCCTGTCCCCTCCTCTGGAGAAAAAGCCCAAGGCCAGTATTCATGGTAAGTCTCTGGAAGTGAGCTTTGAAAGCGACCTGGACAGCAATACCACCTATACGCTGGACCTCACGGGCGCCATGGCCGATAATAACGAGGGCAACCTCTTCCCCGGCTACACCCTGGTGTTCTCTACGGGCAAGCAGATAGACTCCATGTGCGTAACGGGCATTGTGCAGGATTGCAATACCCTGATGCCCATAAAGGGCGCCACGGTAATGCTGTATAAGGACCATTCCGATTCGGCCATTTTCCTCAAACGCCCCGTAGCGGCTGCCAAAACCGACGACTGGGGCTTCTTCTCCATCCGCAATATCCAGGACACCCTTTACCGCGTGTACGCTATTAAGGATGAGAACAACAACAATCTGTACGACCCTGAAACCGAGCGGGTGGGCTTCCTGGACAGCCTTTTGAGGCCCAATATTGTGTATAACGACAGCCTCTACGAGTTCATGAAGTTCGACATGAAGGATACAGCGCTGTGCCTGGCCCGTCATGCCCAGGTAGAGCTGAATCTCTTCCGCGAACGGCCCACCAAGCAGTTTATTGTGAAGAAGGAGCGCGTAGGGCCCCGTACAGCCTATCTCACCTTCATGGCTCCGGATGCCGTTATCCGGGACATGCGAATCAAGGGCCTTCCCCGCGAGAAACTCATCCGTCAGTTCAACCGGCAGAAGGACTCCCTGGAAATCTGGGTGAACGACCAGCGCAAGATGCCGGATACCCTCCAGCTGGTAGTTAAATACGACAAGACAGACACCACCGGTAAGCTTCGCCCCCAGGAAGAGCTCATCAAGCTCACCTATTCCAAGGAAGTGAGGGCGGAACTCATGAAAAAGGAAAACAACTACCGCAACCGCAAGCACGAGGACACCATTGCCGTGATGACCGCCAAGGTAGATCCTACCAACGTGGAGCAGTACGGCTTTGACATAGAGTTCCAATACCCTCTCATTGAGGAGGCCTGGGATTCCCTCCGTTTCCGCAGCGTGAATCCCCGCCAGCAGGAAGCCAAGGGCAAGGTGAAAGTAACCCGTGACAGCACCAATCTGCGGCATTTCACGGTAATGCCCACAGAGCCCTTCCAGGTAGGATACGATTATTATCTGAAAATCCCCTACCGCAAGTTCCGGGACGTGAACGGCTTCTACAACGACAGCACCGAGCTGAAGGTTACCCTGCCCACGGATGAGAAGCTCAGCTCCATTACCCTGGAACTCAGTGGCGTGAACAACCGCTATCTGGTGGAACTTCTCAGCGAGAAGCGGGACAAGGTTATCCGCAGCTTCATTGTAGTGAAAAGCGGTTCGGTGGTATTCCCTTACCTCAAAACGGGCAATTACTGCATTCGCATTACGGAAGATAAAAACCGGAACGCCATGGTGGATACCGGTATCCTTCTTCAGAAAAAACAGCCCGAAAAGGTGCGTTTCTTCAAGCCGAACGATCAGTTCCTCATCAAGGTGCTGGAGAGGTCGGAGATGGTGTGGCAGATTAACTTAAAGGAGATGTTCCAATGAAAAGAGTAATCTGCATCCTATCGGCCCTGTTGCTCTTTGGTGGGCTTGCCCGGGCGCAGGTGAACCTGGAGGAAGAATTCTTCTCCCTGCCGGATTCGGTGACCAATTCCTATCTGGACAGCGTGAAGATCAATATTGCCAAGCCCAACGACTATTGGATGATAGGCGTTTACGGCGGTGCTTCCGCCCAGTACGGATTCTATAACCCGGACCGCATGGTGCGCTGGCATCTGCAGTATCCGGTATATGGCTTCTCCGTGGTGCGTCACTTCACCATGTTTGGCATCTTCCCCAATATGGGTATGGAATTCGGCGCCCAGATGAACTACGAGGGCTACGAATTCAAGTCCAATGGAGAAACGGGCTACCGCTATACCGAGTCGGGTGCCTACGCGGCCAAGATATCGGTTCCGGAGGCCTTTTTCCTCTCCCATTTCCACATAGATATAGGAGAGCATTTCAAGTTTGTGGCCAAGCTGGGCCTTTACGGTGGCTACCGCCTCAAGATTCACAGGTTACTGGACACCCCTTATGTGGAAGACGAGGAATTCCTCAAGTACGTGGATGCCTTCCGCAGCTATGACCGCCGCCTTACCTACGGCGTAATGGGCGGCTTTGGAGTAGCCCTTATGTTCAATCCCTTCGAGTTCCACCTTACGCTCAACGGCAAATGGGGCTGGAACTCCTTCTGGGAGCCTCAGTACAACAATATAGGAGAGTATACCCCCTATTATTACCGTTTCGCTTATCCGCTGGATGCAGGCCTCACCTTTGGCGTGTATTACCAGCTCACCCCCCGTTATGGCCACACCAAGGCCCAGCTGAGAAGGCTGGCCAAAAGAATGGTGGCCGATCAGAAGAATCAATAGTATGAATCAAGTATTGGAAACCCGTACCGTCCGCGTAGGCGACAACGTTCTCATTGGCAGCGGCCACCCCATCGTGGTCCAGACCATGTGCAACACCCATACCTCCGATATTGAAGCCACGGTGGCCCAGTGCAAAGTGTTGGCGGCCGCCGGCTCCCAGCTCATCCGCATTACGGTGCCCGCCATAGCCGATGTGAAACACATCGAGGAAATTCGCCGCAGGCTGCGGGAAGAAGGCATTCAGACGCCCCTGGTGGCCGATATTCACTTCTCCTCGGAGATAGCCATGGCCGTGGTGCCGGTGGTGGAGAAGATTCGCATCAACCCCGGTAACTTCCACCCCGACCACGAGAAGGCCCGCGCCCTCTTTGGCCAGTTCCTGGGCCTTTGCAAGCAGTACAACCGCGCCATCCGTATTGGCCTTAACCATGGCTCTCTGGGCAAGTATATAGTAGAGAAATACGGCAATACGCCGCAGGCCATGGCCCTGGCTGCCATGGAATGGGTGGATATGTGCATAGAAGCCCAGTTCTACAACGTGGTAGTTTCCCTCAAGGCTTCCAATACGGTGGTCATGGTAAACGCCTACCGCGAACTGGCCCGCCTGATGAAGGAGCGTGGCGTAGTATTCCCCCTGCACGTGGGCGTAACCGAAGCCGGCAACGGAGACAGCGGCCGTATCAAGAGCTGCGTAGCCATCTCTACCCTCCTTTCCGAAGGAATTGGCAACACCATCCGCGTGTCCCTCACCGAGCCCCCGCAGAACGAGCTTCCCGTGGCCCAGTACCTGGCCCACCGCTATTCCGATGCACCGGCCCCCATCGGCCTGTCCCAGAAGGAAGAAACCATTCTCAAGGCGGCCTGTGACTGGGGCGCTCCCCTGCTGAACCACGAGGTGGACGACATTCCCCTCCAGGACGAATACCTCAAGGACGAGCTCCTGCAGGCCTGCCGCCGCCGTTTCTACAAGCCCGAGTACATTGCCTGCCCCGGTTGCGGCCGCACGCTGTACAACCTGGAAGAAACCTTCAACCGGGTAAAAGCGGCCACCGGAGAGTTCAAAGACGTGGTGATTGCCGTCATGGGCTGCATAGTGAACGGCCCTGGAGAAATGGCCGATGCAGACTACGGCTATGTGGGAGAAGGCTTTGGCAAGGTAACCCTGTACCGTAAAAAAGAACCCGTCCTGAGGCATATACCCGAGGACGAGGCGGTAGAACGTTTGGTCGAATTAATTAGGAATGATCAGGTAAAATAGCCAGAACCGATTCTACGGCGCGAACCTTATCTCCTACCTTTACTTTTACATCGGCTTCCAGCGGGACAAACAGGTCTATGCGGGAGCCGAATTTAATTACTCCGCACTGTTCTCCGCGGTACTCCATTTTGCCAGGCTCCGAGTAGCAGACAATACGACGGGCAAAAGTGCCGGCAATCTGCTTGAAGAACACCTCTCCGTGCTCATTCTTCATGCAGGAGGAGGAATGCTCGTTCAGTTCTGAAGACTTGGGATGGAAGGCCAGCAGGTATTTTCCGGGGTGATAATTATAATAGGTAACCTCTCCGGTAATGGGCCAGAAGTTGCAGTGCACGTCGAAGAAATCCATATATACGGAAATCTGGATGCAGTCCCTTTTCAGGTATTCCTTTTCGTATACCTTATCTACAATGACCACCTTTCCGTCTGCTACAGACGTTACCAGCCGATGGTTGTGTTCATCCGGGGTTTCGCGGTCCGGGACACGGAAAAACCAGGTGATAAACACCATAAACACTACCATTAGGGCGCAGAGTGGAATGCTTATCCACAGGATGGAAATGTACCGGGCCGTCAGGAAGATGAGCACGGCACAGATGCACCACGAGGTAAGGATGGTTCCGTAAGAATCGTTGTCTATTTTGGTGAGTTTCATAAATTCTTTATGAAAAATATATATTCACGTTACCCCCTCCCCTCAGGGGAGGGACTTTTGGGGATTAAACTAAATCAAACAATAATAAATATATAAAGCCCGTGGGAATGGCGAACAGGGCGCTGTCAAAACGGTCCATGAGGCCGCCGTGCCCAGGGATGAGGTTGCCGGAGTCCTTGATGCGGGCCGCGCGTTTCCACAGGGATTCGAAGAGGTCTCCGAAAACGCCCATCACGTGCATGAGGGCAGCCATGATGAGGCAATGGATCATGGGGAAATTCACCAGGCCCGTCCAGTTCAGGATGGCACCGGCCAGCATGGCCATGAGCATGCCGCCAATGAAGCCGGCCCAGGATTTCTTGGGAGAGATGGTGGGGCACATCTTGGCGGGCCAGAGTTTTTGGCCGAAGAGCATGCCAAAGCAGTATGCGCCTACGTCCGAGGCCCAGATAATGCAGAAGAAAGCCACCATGAGAATACCGCTGTACTCCCCTGAGACGCTTACCACGGCATTGGAAAGGGCCAGAGGCAGGCCGATATAGAGTAAACCTGCATACAGGTACCCCGTCTTGAGAAATTCCGTATGGTCTTTCATCAGGATGGAGCGGACCATGAGGTAGAGGATGCCAATAAGGCTGAACGAAATGAAAGTACTCAGGTGGCAGGCGGCGAAGAAATAGGTATTGGCCGCCAGAAAGATGAATACTCCCACGAAAATGGCCGTATACTGAAGCTTCTTGTAGGTTTGCCCCATCGTCATCCTGTAGAACTCGTAAAGCATCACACCGGTGATGAAGGCGAAGAGGATAACATACAGGGTTTCATAAAAAAGAAGCCCTCCCAGCATTACTGCCAGGAAGAGCAATCCAAATATGCTGCGTTTGACTGTACTATTCATTCGCGGGTGCTACTAATTCTTCTTGTGGCTCAAACTGGTCCTCCACGGCGGGTTTCACCTTGGGGCCGAGGATCTTTTCAATATCTTCTGCAAAGATAACTTCTTTTTCCAAAAGAAGGGCTCCCAGCTGCATAAATTCCTCTTTATGCGTATCTATAATGGCACGCGTGCGTCTGTGAACCTCTTCCACCACGGCCTTTACTTCCTGGTCCATCAGTTCGGCCGTTCTCTCGGAATAGGGCTTGACCAGATTATATCCGCGGGCACCGCTGGAATCGTAGAAGGACAGGGCACCTACCTTCTCGCTCATACCATAGTACTGGACCATCGAATAAGCCATTCCGGTCATACGCTCGAGGTCGTTCAGGGCGCCGGTGGAAGGTTCTCCGTTGAGCACTTCCTCGGCCACGCGGCCGCCCAGGAGCATGCTCATCTGGTCCATCATTACGCTCTTGGACCAGTTCTTGCGCTCTTCCGGCAGGCTCCAGGTGAGACCCAGGGCCTTGCCTCTGGGGATGATGCTCACCTTGAACACAGGGTCTGCGTACGGGAGCAGCCAGCCCACCAGGGCGTGACCGGCCTCGTGATAAGCGGTAGTGCGCTTTTCAGCGGGCGTCATAATGGTGTTGGACTTGCGCTCCAGGCCGCCGATGATGCGGTCTACGGCGTCCAGGAAGTCCTGCTGATGCACTTTGTCGTGGTTGCGGCGGGCGGCGGTGAGGGCGGCCTCGTTGCACACGTTGGCAATGTCGGCTCCGGAGAAACCGGGCGTATGCTTGGCCATGAAGTGGATGTCGAAATCATCGGCCACCTTGATGTCTCTCAGGTGCACCTTGAAGATTTCTTCGCGTTCCTTGAGCTCCGGAAGTTCTACATGGATCTGACGGTCGAAACGGCCGGCACGCATGAGGGCCTGGTCCAGGATATCGGCGCGGTTGGTAGCCGCCAGCACAATGACACCGCTGTTGGTACCAAAGCCGTCCATTTCTGTAAGGAGCTGATTCAGAGTGTTCTCTCGCTCGTCATTGGAAGAAAAACCTCCGTTCTTGGCACGGGCGCGGCCCACGGCGTCAATCTCGTCTATGAACACAATGCAAGGGGCTTTCTCCTTGGCCTGACGGAATAGGTCACGGACACGGGAGGCACCCACGCCCACGAACATTTCCACAAAGTCGGAGCCGGAGATGGAGAAGAAAGGCACGTTGGCCTCCCCTGCCACAGCCTTGGCCAGGAGGGTTTTACCCGTTCCGGGAGGGCCCACCAAGAGGGCTCCCTTGGGGATTTTACCACCCAAAGAGGTATATTTCTGAGGGTTCTTGAGGAAATCCACAATTTCCATCACTTCTTCCTTGGCTCCATACAGGCCGGCCACATCCTTAAAGGTAACCTTGACGTCTCCCTTTTCCGTTTCACGGGCGGTAGACTTGCCGGTATTGAAAGGATTGAAGCCACCGGCGCCGCCGGGACCGCCTGCACCGCGGTTCATTCCGCGGAACATCCATACCCAGAAGAGGATGAACAGCAGCAGCGGGAAGGCCATCTGGAAGATATCCATCCAGATATGCTCTTCGTTGCGGATAACTACTTTGAACTGGCTCTCCAGCGGGAGTTCACTGTTCAATTCCCCAAAGGTGGTTTCCGGGTCAAACTTGGTGGAAACCAGGAAATAAAACTGCGGAGCCCGCTTGGGAACCACGCCCCCGCGGAACTTGTCCGTATACTTGCCCAATTTTTCGGGACGTACCTTGATTTCACCCTTGAAGTCGTTCCTTACAAAGGTGATTTCTGCCACATCCCCTTCCCGGATCATGGTCTGGACATCGGCCCATTCTACTTTTTCGGGCGCTGCGCTGCGCTGATTGTTCATTAGCAGGTAGCCTATTCCCACCAGCAGGAGGAAATACAGCCACGACAGGTTGAAGCGCACCTGGAAGACCTTGCGACCGCCGGGGTCTTTCTTATCGTTTGCCATCTTTATTCTTTGCTAGTCTTTTTTGCGGGAGCCTTGCGCTCCTTGTATTCTTTGCGGGGTACATCGGCCCATAAATCTTCCAGGCGGTAGAAATCTCGGTACTCTTTCAGGAAAATGTGCACCACGATATTGCCGTAGTCCTGGATAATCCAGAAGTTGTTGCCTTCTCCCTGGCTGCGGTAGAGGGTGTGCCCCTCTTCCTTCATCTTTTCTGCGATATTATCGGCAATGGCACCCACCTGGGTGGTGTTGGAACCATCGCACACCACGAAAAAGTCTGTGATGGCGCCGTCAATGCCCCTCAGGTCCAGGGATACCACATCTTGTCCTTTCTTGTCTATGATCGCGTCGGCAAGAACGCGAAGATCATGTGTAATCATGTATGCAAATAAGGTTTAAAACACACAAATATATACAAAAAAAACGCCATTGTCAACTGCAACGGCGTTTCTGACAAATTGGCAGGCTATCAGGCGTTTCTCATGGCCTCAATGGCCTCCTGAGGGCTTGGAGCCTTGAATACGGCGCTGCCCGCCACCAGCATAGTGGCACCCGCCTCAATGACGGCCGATGCATTCCCTACCCCTACGCCGCCGTCCACCTCAATGGGCACCTCGGGGCGGCCTATGCGGGCCAACTCCTTCTTGACGGACCGGATTCTGTCCAGCGACTCCGGAATGAACTTCTGCCCGCCGAAGCCGGCAAACACGCTCATAATGAGCACAAAGTCCACCTTGGGAAGGTAAGGGAAAATCTTCTCTACCGGGCAGTCCGGATTAATCACTATGCCGGCCTTTACGCCCAGTGCCTGGATTTGCTCAATCACGGCGGCCGATTGCTCCAGGGCAGCTTCGTAGTGGAAGCTGATGAAGGCGGCGCCCGCCTTGGCAAAACGCTCCACGTACTTCTGAGGATTCACAATCATCAGGTGCACGTCCAGCGGCTTGGTGGCCTTTTTGGCAATGGCTTCTACCACCGGAAAACCAAAAGAGATATTGGGCACAAAAGTGCCGTCCATGATGTCCAGGTGGAATAAATCGGCATATTGGTTCACCATTTCCACATCTTTCTCCAGATGCAGAAAATCGGCCGATAAGAGAGAGGGTGCTATTTGAATCATTACTGGAAATTAGCAACTACATCGGTAAGATGGGCAACGAATTTGTCCAGAGAAGCCAGCTCCAGCTTTTCTCCCGGGGCGTGTACGCCGCGAAGCGTGGGGCCGAAGGAAATCATATCCAGGTCCGGGAACTTCTCCAGGAACAGACCGCATTCCAGACCGGCGTGAATGGCCTTTATCTCGGGCTCCTGGCCGAAAAGCTTCACATAGGACTTGTGGGACACATCCAGAATGTGTGAATTGAGATTGGGCTTCCAACCGGGATATTCTCCGTGATGCTCCACGTCAAAGGAACCCAGGAAGAAGGCGGCTTCCACTCTCTCTGCCAGGGCATGGAGTTCGGAAACTACGGAGCTGCGCTGGTTGGTGATAACCTTAAGAGTATTCTCCTTGATATGGACGGCAGCCAGGTTGGTGGAAGTTTCCACCAGGCCCGGGATATCGGCCGACATGCGCTCTACGCCATGCGGGCAGGCCAGTAGGGTGGCGATGATATTGGCGGCATCTCCTTCCTCGATGGGTTTTTCTTCTGTCTGGCAAGGTTCGCAGACGGCGTGTACCTGAGGGTCGCTGGTGGCAAATTCGGCCGATAGGACGTCGCTGAAGGCTTTAACATCTGCTACCATTTCTTCGGCTTCGTCGGCCGGAACGGCCAGGATGGCGTGGGCCTCGCGGGTGATGGCGTTGGGCTTGTTACCGCCCTCCAGGGTGATGAGCTGGAAATCGTACTGCAGTTCCGTGAACAGGAAGCGCACCAGCTCCCGGACCGCGTTGCAGCGGCCCTTCTGGATGTCGTCTCCGCTGTGGCCGCCCATGCCGCCGCAGACGCTCACTTTCAGGGCCTTATAGCCCTTTTTGAGGGGTTCTCGGTGGAATTCGAAGGTGGCGGTAGTATCCAGACCGCCGGCGCAGCCCACAAAGAGCTGGCCTTCGTCCTCAGAGTCCAGGTTAATGAGGGTTTTGGCATCGAAAAAGCCCGGTTCCAGGCCGAAGGCGCCGTCCATGCCGGTTTCTTCCGAGATGGTGAACAGGCACTCCAGCTTTCCGGTGGGAAGGTCGCTGGCCAGAAGGGCCAGGCAGGCGGCAACGCCTATGCCGTCATCTGCCCCAAGGGTGGTGTTCTTGGCCACCATCCAGCCGTCTTCTATCACGTAAGGGATGGGCTGGGTTTTGAAGTCGAAGTCAAAACCGGCGTTTTTCTCGCAAACCATATCCTGATGGGCCTGCAGGGCCAGTGCGGGCACCTTTTCCTTGCCCGGGGCCGCTTCCTTGATAATGAGCACGTTACCGGTTTTATCCGTCTTGCACTGTAAGTTGTGCTGGGCGGCGAACTGCTGCAGGAACTTGGTCATGGGCTCTTCGTGGCCCGACTCACGGGGAATATGGGTAATCTCCTGGAAATACTTGAGAACGGTTGCGGAATCCATAATAATTGGGTTTTAAATCTCCCAAATATAGTCATAATCGCGCTCTTTTCCTATGATAATTCCATTATTCTGCGTAAATTCGCAGCCAAATTAGTTAGTAATGCCTCTATTAACCTACAAGCAAGTGGAAGATGTTGTCTTCCACGGGAAAGAATTCGTCGTAGATCCCGCCGCTATGGCCCAGGTGGAGCGTTGTTACCAGTTCCTGGAACAGTTCCACAAGGATAAAGTCATTTATGGTATCAATACTGGCTTTGGTCCCATGGCCCAGTGGAGAGTGGACGATAAGAATCTGAAAGACCTCCAATACAATATTATCCGCAGTCATTCCACCGGTGCCGGAAAGCCCCTGGGAGACGCTTCCGTAAAGGCCGCCATGGTGGCCCGCGTGGGCACCTTCCTGCAGGGCAAGTCGGGTATTCATCCGGATGTGGTGAAACTGCTGGTGGAGTTCATCAACCGGGGTATTTATCCCTTTATCCCCCGTCACGGCAGCGTAGGCGCCAGCGGAGACCTGGTGCAGCTGGCCCACATGGCCCTGGCCCTTATTGGCGAGGGTGAAGTCCATTATAAGGGAGAATGGCGCCCCACGGCCGATGTAATGGTCGAATGCGGCCTCCAGCCCATGGAAATCCATATCCGCGAGGGCCTTTCGGCCGTTAACGGTACTTCCGTGATGACGGGCATTTCGCTGGTGAACCAGTTCCAGGCGCATGCCCTGCTGGATTGGGCCACCCTGGCGGCCGTCTGGATGAACGAGATTGCCGGTTCCTACGATGATTTCATGGCCCAGCCTCTGAACGAGTGCCGCCGCCAGAAGGGCCAGCAGGAGATTGCCCGCCGCATGCGGGAAATCGCGGCCACATCGGCCTGTTTCTCCAAGCGCGAAATTGAACTCTTCCAGGGAGAACACAAGGAAACCGTGTTTGAGAAGAAGGTGCAGGCCTATTATTCCCTTCGCTGCACCCCTCAGATTCTGGGCCCCATTTACCAGACTTTGGCCGATTCCCGTGAGGTGCTGGAGAATGAAATCAATTCTGCCTGCGACAATCCCATTGTGGATCCGGATACCCGGTACGTGTACCACGGAGGTAATTTCCATGGGGATTACGTGTCTCTGGAAGAAGATAAAGTAAAGATTGCACTGGTTCGCCTTACCATGCTCACTGAAAGGCAGTTAAACTACCTCTTCCACGACCGCATTAACGGCATTCTGCCTCCCTTCCTGAACAAGGGTGTGCTGGGGCTGAACTACGGTATGCAGGCCTGCCAGTTCACCGCTACTTCCACCACGGCCGAGTGCCAGACCCTGGCTATGCCCAACTACGTGCACAGCATCCCCAACAACAACGACAACCAGGATATTGTGTCCATGGGCACCAACAGCGCCCTCCTCTGCCGTCAGGTGGTGGAAAACGCCTTCCAGGTGATGGCCATCCATTTCATTGCGCTGGCGCAGGCTACAGACTGCCTGGGCATCAAGGACAAGCTTTGCTACACCTCTAGGGCCGTTTACGAGCAAATCCGCACCATACAGCCGGAGATTCTGGAAGACACGCCTTTCTATAAGGAAATTACCCAGGTAATCACCTATCTGAAACGCAATCCGCTGGATCTGAAATAAAAACTGAGGCCTCTGAATGAGGTCTCAGTTAGTTTTCTACCGGAACAACTATCATGTTCTCGATATCTTCCACCCACTGCCGGAAGAGCTTGTCCGTGGACATTAAATCCTGCACTATGTTGCAGGCGTGCAGTACGGTGGCGTGGTCTTTCCCTCCCAGTTCTGCACCGATGGTGCTAAGCGAGCAGCTGGAAATGAGGTTGCGGCATTCGTACATGGCAATTTGACGGGCCTGCACAATCTGACGCTTGCGGGTGGTGGAGAGCAGCATATCCCGGGTGATGTTGAAATACTCGCATACGCTGTTGATAATGAGGTCTGTAGAGATCTCCTTCTCCTGTTCTCCTACAATTTGGCCGCTCACCGTCTGGGCCAGGTCTACGTCTATATCCCGGTGCCCCAGGGTGGCGTAGGCTACCAATGAGGTAAGAGTGCCTTCCAGCTCCCGGAAATTGGTTTTTACACGGGAAGCCAGGTAGGTGAGCACTTCCTCGCTCAGCTTTACGCCTTCGCGGAGGGCGCGGGAGCGCAGCATTTCCAGGCGCGTGGTATAATCCGGCTTGAGAAGCTCTACGGACAGGCCCCACTTGAAGCGGGACATGAGCCTTTCTTCGAAGTTCTGCAAATCTACCGGAGCGCGGTCTGAGGTGAAGATGAGCTGCTTGCCGTTCTGGTGCAGGTGGTTGAACACATTGAAGAAGGTGTGCTGGGTACCGGCACCTACCAGATCCTGGATATCGTCTACTATGAGCACGTCAATTCGCTGGTAGAAGGCAATGAAATCCACAATGCGGTTGCCCTGAACGGCATCCATATATTGGGTTTTGAACTCGTGGCCCGTTACGTACAGCACCACTTTGTCCTGGAATTTTTCTTTGATGGCTATGCCGATGGCCTGCGCGATGTGCGTTTTGCCCAGGCCCGGACCTCCGAAGAGGAACAGCGGGTTGAAGGGCGTTTTGCCGGGAGCCAGGGAAATTTCCTCTGCGGCGTTTACGCCCAGCTTGTTGCACTCCCCTTCCACCAGGTTGCCAAAGCAGTATACCGGGTTCAGGCGGGGGTTAATCTTGAGCCGCTGCACGCCCGGGAACACGAAGGGACTGGGGCGGCCTGCGGGCTGATACGTGGGCACCGACACCGGATTGTTGGTGGGAACGGCGCTCTGGTTGGCGGGGAGCACCATGCCTTCCTTGTTCTGGACAGGACGTACCAGATAGAAAAGCTGACCTTCCGTGCCGATGGCGCGCTTGATGGTGAGCCTTAACAATTCCTTATAGGCATCCTCTATATATTGGCGGAAGAAATCCGAGGGCACCTCTACGGTGAGCTTGGCCCCTTCCAGCGATACCGGCCGGATGAGCTTGAACCAGGTATTGAACTGCTGCGGATCAATGTTGTT
>AUXO013590361.1_pt1 | contig 19426 bp, 33 predicted proteins | sample 768731 | NCBI WGS metagenome assembly AUXO01 (sample SAMN02715735, study PRJNA202380) | gut metagenome | biome: sheep rumen | host: Ovis aries | place: New Zealand: Palmerston North
CATCCGCATATTATTACAACGCAAGGGAATGTGATTTCATTGGGTGCGACACAGATTCTTGAAGATGGTATGCCGACAGATTACGCAAAGCAGATGGTGGCAAGAAAACTTGTAGACGAAGCAGTTAAGTTTATTCACTATGATTTAGAACAACACGGCACGAAAAACGCACTTAAAGGTTATATTCAAGTTGTAACGTATGGAAAGTGAGGGGGATGAAGAATGAGGTTGATTGATGCAGACGCATTGAAAAAAGATGACGAACTTACAGAGTGGATAACAAGAGATACAATCAGAACAGGAAAGATGTTGAAAGCATTTTCAGAGTTGTTTGTTAAAAAAATTGATGATGCTCCGACAGTTAATGCCGTTAGTGAAGAAGTCTATACAAGGGAATACAACTTAAGAAAAGATGCCGAATTTAAAGTATATAAGTTGGAAAAGGCTATTGGTGAGATTAAGGAAAGAATCGAAGAAATGATTGATAAAAATACAACATTTGATTCAGACAATTCAAGGGCACAAATAATTGCATTAGAGTGGGTTAGCGAAGTCATAGACGAAAAAGTAAAGGAGTATACATCATGTCAGCCATGATTTACTATGATGAATTACTTTATTTATTCCTGTATATGTGCAACTTCTTAACGATATTAGTTTGCATGAGTGTTTCGATCGGTATTCTGGTTTGGTGCATTAGAAAGATAAAGGAGCGCAAAGAATGAGTTGGGAGTTTCTAGCGTTGTTTTTACTAGAGCTTGCATTTATGGCAATCATCGGATTGATGTATGCAGGGGCGGTTATTACAGCGTGTGTATTGTGGGAAATCGTTGAAAGGATAATATACAAGATAAGACATGGGAAAAAGAAGTAATATTGATTTTGCAAGTTTAAAGGTGGCTGACATACCTAAATTAAGCGGTTATCAGAGACATAGATATGATGTCTGGGTTAAGACGCAAGAGCGCAAGAAACAGATCAGAAACGATAATGTTCGTGGATTTGAGGATTGTTTCGCTGAATCATGTAATGTCTATTCTGGTGGAAGCAGAATCTAACTTGTTGAAATAAATTTGACAAAATAGAATTAAAGGTGATATGCTTTTTAGAGAGGTATGTCACAATGGGAAGCGATGTGGTTGAATTTTTTAAGTTAATAATAACAGTTGCGTCCGTGTCATTTGCCATTTATTTCGGAATACGAACAGCAAGTAGAAATAAGTCGCAAGATGACAAGCACGATGCCGATGCTTTGGCAAGGATAGACGTTTCGTTGGCGACAGTTAAAGACTCTTTGGGAGAGATCAAGACGGACTTAAGGGGAGTAATAGCAGAGAATCGAGAGTTAAGAGATAAAATCGTAGCGGTTGAATCGAGTTGTAAGTCAGCTCATCATCGCATTGACCGATTAGAAGGTGTAACGAATGACGGAAGAAAAGCTGATTAACATACCTTACATAGTGCATGAAAGCGAAGTAGCAAGGCAAGAACGCACGATTAAAAGACTTTGGATATTAAGTATCGTGATTTTCCTTGCTTTTGTTTTATCTAATGGCGCATGGATTGTTTACGAAAGCTCATACGCAGATACCATTACAACGATAGAAGCGGAGCAAGATGGTTCTGGAACAAATATCATTAGCGGTAGGGATTTAAGTTATGGGTCAGAGAGTACGGATAACAACTAGAACACGCACAAAGAAATATGGTGGAAAAACAGGCTACAAGAAATGTTCAAATTGTGGCGGTGACGGAGTTGTTAAGGTTCGCAAAAAGAAAAAGGCATGAAAGAGTATACAAACAGCCAAATAAAAGAGCTGATTGACGAACATATACATTCAGATCGTGATAGGCAGATGCTAAAATCGAGATTAGTTGACGGATTGACGTTTGAACAATTAGCAGAAAAGTACGATTTATCTGTAAGGCAAACAAAACGGATAATATACAAGAAGCAAGAGATAATATTCAAACATTTAGATTGCTAATCTCTACCTTCATAACATATAGTTTCTATACATTCCTTCTGTAATCTTTGAGATTGCACCAGAAAAGGCACTTTTACTTCATTGTAGAGTGCTTTTTTTGTGCCTAAAATTGAGGTTAGAGAGGTGATCGTTATGTATATTCCATATAACCCAAATCCAATTAATAAACGAACTGATGATTGCGTTGTCAGAGCCTTGTCTAAAGCCTTAAATAAGCCTTGGGAAGAAGTGTATATAGATTTATGCCTTAAAGGTCTAGAAATGTGCGATTGGGGCAATAACAACGCTGTGTGGGATGAATATTTGCGTGATAAAGGTTTCAAGCGTGAAATTATCCCAGATACTTGTCCAAATTGCTATACGCTTAATGATTTTTGCAAGGACAATCCGACAGGTGACTATATTGTTTGCACAGGTTCACACGTTGTAGCCGTAAATGACGGAAATTACTATGATTCGTGGGATAGCGGTGACGTTGTACCGATTTACGCTTACAGAAAGGAGTAATTATGGCATATCCAACATATTTTCCACAGTATTACCCAAACCCTTATGCACCTATACAGCCTATTCAACAGCAAATTCAACAGCCTGTATTCCAAAATCAAGCGTCTGGAGCTAATCAAATTACACAGGCAGTACCGAAAACCGAACCACAAGTACAAAATGGTGGTTTTATTCCTGTACCTAATGAACAGTTTGCGAGAAGTTATCCTGTTGCTAATGGTATAAGCATGACGTTCAAAGATGAAAACGCACCCTATGTTTACACTAAAACAATGGGAATGAATCAGCTTGACGCTCCGATCTTCACAAAATACAGACTCGTTAAGGAAGAAGATGCCCCTGTGAGTGCTCCAGAGCCTAAATCAGAGCCAATAGAACCTAAAGTGGACAATTCCATAATTAATGAGATAAATGGCAAAATAAGCCAAATAGAAGATGATATTGAAGATATAAGAAAAGACATAGATTCACTTAAAGAACAGCCTAAAAAGACGGTCGCACGAAAAAAGGACGATGAAGCATGAATATGAACATGAATCCGTTTCAGCTAATGAATATGTATCGGCAATTTAGGAGCAATCCAATACAGATGCTTTCACAGCGTTTTAACATACCCAAAGACGCTAACGACCCTAACGAGATCATACAACACTTGTTGAATACGAATCAGATTTCACAGGCACAAGTCAACAATGTAATGAGCATGAGAAATAACCCGATCATTCAACAGATGTTCAGAAAATAATACTCACTTTTTGCATTTTGTGAGCGTTATTTGCGAAAAATCCGCAAAAATCGCATTTAAAATTCATATTTGAGCGTTAAAAGTCGGTGCACAGACTTTAACATACCGTTCATTCGCTTAAGAGAGTGGACGCTGACCTTAAAAAAATAAAGGAGATGAAATTATGGTTTCAGAAGAAAACAACATGGTAATGCCTGTTGCGCCTATGTATGGTGGCAACAATGGTGGATTCGGCAACCTTGGAAACGATGGATGGTGGATTTTACTTCTACTCCTGTTCGCTAACGGTGGTTGGGGCAATGGTTTTGGCGGTGGTTTTGACGGTGGTCTTTACCCTTGGATGAACAACTCCCAGAACATCAATGACGGTTTTAGAGATCAGATGCTTAACAGCAATGTAACATCTATTCGTGACGGAATAGCAGGAATCTCTACACAGCTTTGCAATGGCTTTGCAGGTGTTAACGCTAGTGTTGCTAACGGATTTGCACAGGCTGAAATCGCTGAAAATTCAAGACAGATGGCTAACATGAACCAGATATTTGGTTTACAGAGTGCTTTACAGAATTGTTGTTGCGAAAACAGGGCAGGACTTGCAGACCTTAAGTACACAGTAGCAACGGAAGCGTGCGCTGACAGAAACGCTATCTCACAGGCATTAAGAGATGTCCTTGAAGCTAACACAGCATCAACACAGCGCATTTTAGATCAGATGTGCAATGACAAGATAGACGCTAAAAATGAGCGCATCGCTGACCTTGAAAGACAGCTTACAATGGCTAACCTTTCAGCAAGCCAGACAGCACAGACAGCACAGTTGCTTGCCGACAATAACAGACAGACAACAGCACTTGAACAGTATCTCAATCCTGTTCCTATTCCTGCATACATTGTTGCAAACCCTAATTGCTGTCAGCAGAATACTTGCGGTTGCGGATGCGGTAACTTCTAGGGGGTGTTACTATGGCAGAATATTTAGCGGTAAATCCCCAGAACGTAGCACTTAATGCGCCTGTAATATTTACGGCTTCTATTCCTTGTACCAAAGGTTGTGTTTATCACGAAGATGAAACAGGGATTTTTATTCTGAAAGGTAAGACCGACAACTGTTTTGCAAGGTATCAGATCACTTATAACGGCAACATATCAGTTCCCGAAGGTGGAGCAGTTACGGCAATCGGATTGGCAATCAGCGTGAATGGAGAAAGCAGACCGTCAAGTTTAGCAATCTTCACACCACAGGCGGTTGACGAATTTGGTAATGTGACCGTAACAGCACTTGTAACCGTTCCACGTGGCTGTTGTTTCAGTATGTCTGTAAGATATGTCGATGCAACAACGAGTGACCCTGCGGTAACTCCTACACCTACGATAACAGTTGCAAACAGTAACCTTGTAATTAATAGGGTAGCCTAGAAAGGAGCGTATTTATGAACAAGCTATACGAATTAAAAGATATGCTCATGGAAGAACTTGAAAAGTGTACTGATAAAGGAGAACTTTCAGCAGGAAGCCTTGAAATCGTTGACAAGCTGACACATAGCATCAAGTCTATCGACACTATTCTTGCAATGGAAGAAGCAGGATATTCAAACGATGATGATTATTCTTATCGTGGATATTCTTACGCTAGAGGTCGTGGCAGAAACGCTAGACGTGACAGCATGGGCAGATACTCCAGAGATTACTATAATGGCGGTATGAGTGGCAGATATAGCCGTAGAGGGTACAGCCGTGACAAAGACGAACTCATGGAGCAGTTGCGTGATCTCGAAATGAGCACACAGGATGAGCATACAAAGCAGATGATTCAGAAATTCATCATGCAAGCGGAAGAAAACTGAATAAAGTAAAAAGAACCCCTTGCACTTTCCCGACTTTGTGCGAGGGGTTTCTTAAATCTTGATTTAAAAAGTGAGCCTATTTGCTACATTGTTTCTCTTGTTATTTGCTTGTTCTGTATATGTCGCCCAACGACAGTTTTCTGGGCAATACGGCTTGTCATTATCAATACGATCAAGCGTCAAACCTTCTTTCCATTCACCGTTCCGATTAACCCAATCAACAAAATTAAGGAAACCGTTTTTGCCACTCCATTCACGGCAGACGTAAATACCACGACCGCCATAATATTTATAACCTACGTGCTTCGGATTTTCACATCTAGTGTGCATACCCCAATAAGTACGATAAAGAGGGTGGTCTTGAATTTTCGTAATATTCAGTTCAGCTTTAACCTGTTTGTTGAGTTTGATTCTAGCTCTAACTAATTGGCTTGTGCTATTTTCGGTTTTCTTCTTTCCGTAGCCAAAATAGCAGTTTGTAGGAGAGTAATCATCTAATGCGTTGATTCTTTCCAAACGTAAGCCTTTTTCCCAACCGTTTGCCGTTGCCCATTCTTTGAAGGTTTCACGGTCGTGCCATTCGGAGCAGACTCCAATTCCTTTCCCACCATAAGAACGATAGGTGACAGCGTTTTCGTTATAACATCTACGCATCATGTCACCATGAATACCGCCTAAAGTTTCTAAATTTGCCATAAATATCAACCTTCTTTCCAAATTCAAAATATAGGTGTTTAATTTTTGTACCCCCGAGGGGTAGCGTTTTGGAAAATTTATGCACGTGAAAATACGTACTATTAGAGGGCTATTCTTTCAAGTTTGCACTTTTTGGTTTTTTCAAGCCTATTTTTCCATAGCTTCACGTATTGCACGCTTAATAAATCCGTTGAGGGATTCGCCATTGCTAGAAGCGTAGGCTTTTGCTTCTTCGTAAAATTCCAGAGTCAGATCAAGCGGAACTCTCTTAAGATGTTCTTTTGCATACTTCATTGTGTATTCGGGATATTGCTTCCTTTTCTTCGTTGTCTCCATAGTTTCCAATCCTTTCTTTTATCACTTTTTATAAAAAATTTTTTTCAAATTCCAAACATTTGTAAGAGCATTTTTTACCCCCCACCCCCTGCGATTCTAGGAATTTTGCAAATATGACTTTCGGTAAAATAGCACCCAATATTTTTGAGTTTGCACTTTTTGGTTTAAAACACTTGTTATTTTTTATGATATTCTATACACCTGTTATTTTATCGGCTTTGCTTCGTTCCTGTGGTCTTTTCTTCTTTCCTTGTGTTCTGTCGGTGGTTTTGCTGTGGGTGTCTGGTCTTGCCGTGGTGCTCCTGTCGCTTTGTATTTGCCTTTTCTAGAGCCTTAAGCGGTCAAGGCTTAATATATCTACCCTTTAAACCCTTAACCGCCTAGAAAGGGCGATTTCGAGCTTGTGCGCTCTGATCGCTTCCAGACTATACCCGAAAAAGTACAGAACAAAGATAAGCGTCTTTTATATGTGGCTCTGTGGCTTCGTATTTGCCCCAAATAGGGCACTAAACCCAAACAGCCTATAAAACTATCATCTAAACCCCGAAAGCGTCTAGAATCGCCAAATTCAAAGCCATATATAAAAAGCTGTTAAGGGTTGCGAGGTTTTGCCCCTTGTGGCTTGCCCTCTTTGCGTCTTGCCCTCTGTCGCTTTGATATAGGCTTATTTAGGGCGGTTTAGGTTTACAGGCTTATTTTACCGTGTAAAGCTCTTTTTGCCCTGTATGGGGCTTATATGAGCTTGTGCGCCCTCTGTGGCTTCTTTGCTTGCCCTGTATGCCGTTTTATGATCGTTCTAGGGGCTTTTATATGTCTTTGATTCTGATAATTGAATACAAATCAAGCCAGACAACCCCGAACCTCTAAAAGGGCATAATAAGAGCACGAAAAGAAGAACGGCAACAAATACCGCTTTTGCTGTTCCTGCTATGTTTTCAAGGTTCAGATGTAAAGACAAATGTCTTTTTACGGACTCGAACCGCCTAAACCGCCCCAAATGCGGAAAGACCTAGAAAAGCAATATAATTATATCATGCGTACGTAAAATAAAAAAGGGGTTTTGTTCCCCCTTTTTAATATTCGTTTTCTATTTGCTGTCTGTCATCTTCGGAGGGTTCAAAAGAATATAATTTTAAAGTCTTGCCCTCCATTAGCTTTTTATCTATGTCAGAAAAGGCTAAAATATAACATTTATCAGCATAACAATTATATAACATACAGCCCATATCATAATTGCTCAAGCAAAACTCCTCACCAATGATCGAAATATCTAAAGAGTCAAGCAACCAGATTAAAGGCTCTATAGTTTCGTTGTTTTCCTGCTTTGCTTTTTTGATAACGTCATCAGATAACGTAATATTAATGTTGCCGTTCTTAAACTCTGTTATAGTTCCCTCGTTTGTATAATTGTATCTTTTCATGTTCTTTTTATCCTTTCTTTGTGTGCTTGTTTTGCCCTGTTGGGCTGTAAAGCGGTTGAGGGAGTCGAACCCTCAAAACCTTGACCAGCTCAAAACCGCTATTTTTTACGCTTCGACTTCCTCGGATTCTTCCAACTTGTCTATGATCTCTTGTATTTCGTCGGGCACTTCGTAAAACTCACCGATATTTTCAATTACTGACTCTATGAAATACTCGTCAAGGTGTGCGCTGTAATCTTTATAGTCGGAGCTTACTAAATTGCCGTAGCCGTTATATCTGAAAAAGTCTTTGTTGGGATTGAAAGGCTCTGTGTGGTTTCCGTCCTTGTCGGTGAAGTCCTCGTCATATCCATAAAAAGCACGTCTTAAGATTTCGTCAGCGTCTACACCTGTGTAAAACTCGTTTAGCTCATCCATGTTGTAATATCTGTCATCACCCAAAAAACCGTTGTAGCTGTCGAGCTCTTCGATCATCTCGTTAAAAATATCCTCGTTTTCCTCAAAAAATCTTGTCATGTCCTGCATTGCTAATTCCTTGTTATACATAATTTTTACCTTGTCCTTTCTTGCCCTTGTGGGCGGTGCTTGTTTGTTTTGTTGTACTTATCTTATCACGTACGTAATGCAAAGTAAATAGTCAAAATTGCACAAAATGTACGTAATGTTTTTGTGCATTATGTACGTATAACACAATTCTGTCATCAGATCACGAAAGAAGGAAAGCAGGACAAGAAAAAAGCGACCCCCTAAAGAGTCGCCATAATTTCATCAATCATTTTTATATTTCTTGCTCTTTGCTCTTCAAACTCCTTTTTACGTTCTGGAGTGTTCCAAATTTCGTCAACCTTTCGGGCGATGTATTCGGAGTTAGGGCGGTTAATTTCCGCTATCTTTGCATTGATTTTTTCAAGTTCCAAAATAAGCTCTATTATATTTTTTTCTTTCTTCATGGCTTCAAGTTCCTTTCTATATTGCGTTATATGTTCCGTTGGCTTTGTAACATTCATTCCAATGATCGGCAATTTCTTGCGCTTCCTTGTAGCTGTTGCATACATTAGCAGATTTCAACGAAATAATTCCGCTTGTCTGATCGTTAAGAAAAGTATACAAGTTAATCATATTTGACACTTTGCAGGCGGTCGCAAAATTTCCGCCATTATTGTTATATGCTAAAACTAGATTTATCATTTTGTCTTTCATCCTGTTTGCTCCTTTCTATGCTTGCATTTCCTCGACCATATCCAACAAGTATAAAATTGTCTCTAGTGGGTCGGCTTCAATGTATGTCTTTATGTTTTCGGGGGTTATATCGTTGTCACGGTTGCCGAATATATCAAGATTATATATTCTCATTGCGATTATATCGGGGTCTTTCCTTGCGTCCTCTGTATGGCTTTTTTCGATGTTCTCCAGAGCTTCAAAAAGTGTAATCTTTCCGCTGTTGTACGCTTCTATGATTTTGTTGCTTGCGCTTGCTCCATTTGTCCACTTTTCGAGATCATCCGCAAAATTGGGGCGGTCGCTTGTTTTCGGGTTTTCCTCTGTTGCCTTTTCCTGTTCGGGGGTTTCGCACTTGATAAAGGGCTTGTTTTTTCTTTTTGCTTCCTGTATGTCGCTTTCGGTCGCTTCCTGTATGTTCACATAGCCATATTTACTATAATGAGCCTTAACAGCTTCCTCTGTTTCAGCGATGGCGATATTTGAACAATACGTGCTTTCTGAATACTGAAAAGTTACAAGATAATATTTTTTCATGGTCTTTTTTCCTTTCTTTGTGGTGTGCTGTTTTCGTGTTGCTATGGTCTTATTATATCATACGTACATAATGACACAAGACGCAAAAATGCACAAAATTATTAAGGGGATTTTATGCAATACGTACATAATATATTAAAGGGGTTTTTCTTTCCGATTTCGTCCAAGTTTGACCAAAACCGCATAAATGGTATATTATAACAAGATAGAACGATACAGCCAAAAGAAAGGATTTATAAGCCATGGAAAAAGCCAAAGACAGTATACAGGATATATACAACTATGATGTTCTTCTATGTCGGGCGGTTGATCTGATGCAAGATTACGAAAGCAACCCACAAAACGAAATCAACACGCTTTCAGATTGTTCTAATGTTCAATTTATGGGCGGTCTGGAGTTTGTCGGGCGGTCTTTGTTCGGTGGTCTTGATCTTTCTAGTGATGTCCTTTTATTGGCTCTTTGTTTGTCTGTATATGTCAGTCTAGTGAACAAGTACGGAAAAACGGCAAGCATTGAGGGATTCGGTTTTTTTGCTATGATCGACCCCGAAACCGTCCAGAGTTGGCAAGCTGACGCAAAGACACTAAAGAAGGGGCTAACAATGTCAAGCGTAATCAATGAGCTGTTATATATATATAATATTTTATATTTCAAAGAGCTTTCCCAAAAAACTATAAATAATCATAGCATCATGGGTAATCATAATATATTACAGTATAATTATGATTCTGATGTTGCTAGAGATAGAATAGGGGAATTGTCAACCTCTGTTTTCGGTTTGGTTTACAATCGCTTGCACGCTTTCAGAGAAACCGCCCTAAAATATAAAATGATTGACAGCAAACAGCAAATCGGAGCTATAGCGGTAGCAAATAATGAATACGGATGGAGTGCGGACAGAATCGGAAAAGAGGAGCGAGCGAGAGCGTTAACCCTTGCAGATCTTCCAAAACTGTCAAATTATGTAAACTCTGATAAACTCCCCGAAATACCCGAAACCCACGAAACCGCATAAAATGGGCATTTGTGGCACTTTTGGCGGTGTTTCAACTGTTCGCAAAAGAGTTCTTTCACGAATAGTTGCGATCATTTGCCCTTGTTCCGTCTGTTTTGGGTGTCCTGTTTGCGCTTTTCCTCTGGCGGTCGGTCGGTCTGATCTTGCAGGGGGTGGGGGTGTATGGGGGCATCGAGTGGGGGCGCATTTTAACCCCTAAAGTTATTAAAAAAATAAAAGGTTATATAAGACATAATAAATAATATAAATAAAACAGATAGATGGATAGATTAATGGGTATAGTTATTGTATTCATTAGTGCCCCATAAGTATATAAAAACAAAAGAGATGTATAGAATATAATAACCTGTCTTAAGTAATTCTATAAACACATAGATCGTTCTGGAAGTAATATCAATAAATCCAATAATAGTCTTAATCATAATTCCCTATAACTCTTTTAATGGCAGACATAAGCATAACTAATGATCTTAAGACATTTCTAATAATTCTAACTTTGTAAAATCCCACCTTGAAAAATTTTAAAAAATAAAAAGAGTTGTTTAGGAAAAATAACGCAAAAAAGGAAAAAATGCTTGACTTTAACAAGATAGAATAGTAGTATAACGCAAACATTCTTCGTGTATGTTTTAAACCCCTTCTATATCGGGGCATGGTTTCGATCTTGCCTTTCCGCCATGCCCCACCCAGAAAGAGAGATTCCATGAGGATATTTAAGATAATAGTCACAATAGCAGATTTGATATTTCTTTTTTTGTTAACCCTAGCTGTGTTGTTGGATAAGCGAGATCATAGGGCATCGTTTAAGGTGACTTATGTAATCATAATGCTTTTACATGGCAGTAGTCTGATAGGAATGTGGTTGTAAATGGCTTCACAGGAATTAAAGAACTATGTCCAAGAGGTAGCAAATGCGGTCAATAGCCTTAAGGACAAGAAAAAGAGCATAGAGCTTGAAGTAATTGATGCGCTATATCAAGCGTCACATCTAGCAATGTTTACAGAGAATGATGTCAAGTATTCGTTGGCATTATCTAATCAAGCGAAGAAGTTTCTTTCTGAACGAATCTACACCGAGACAAAAGGTCAATACGGATTGTGGTCACTTGAAAACCTGTCAACAAACATGGGCAGACCGTTTCCAGAGATAGACCTGTTTTATGAAATCTTAAAGCAAGAGTCGTTTTATAACTTGCAGAGCTTTATTTATTACATGGAGCGCAAGCGAAAGAGCGACAAGCGTTTTTATTATCCCAGACGAAACACATTAAATTCAGTTTTGAATGATCTTACCGAGTTCGAGAACGGCAAATTCCATTTTTACGGTTTGTCGATGCCACCGAGAACAGGAAAGAGTACGCTGTGCATATTTTTCTTGAATTGGGTAATGATGAAACGACCAAATAGCCACAATGCAATGTGTGGACACTCTGGAGTATTGTCAAAGGGTTTCTTCAAAGAAACGTGCAACTTTATCACGAGTGAAGAATATTGCTTTAGGGAATTATTTGAATATTGGCATCCCGATGCGACACTCGTTCAAAACAAATCGGCAGAAGATTGCACGATAACTCTTGATAAGCCAGATAGATTTGCAACGCTAACTTGTCGTGGTATAGACGGAACGTGGACAGGTGCGGTAGATATAAGCAATGACGGTTATCTTTACGTTGACGATTTAGTTCGTGACAGAGAAGAATCTATGTCGATGCAGAGAATGGAAAATCTGTATCAGACCTATCAGAATACTGTGCTCGATCGAAAAAATGCGGAAAGCAGGGAGTTACAAGTTGGAACTCTTTGGTCAATCAACGACCCATTAGAGCGCACTAGGGTACTATTTGAAGATGATGAAGATTACAGGTTTAGACGGATTCCTGCTTTGGATGAACACGACCATAGCAATTTCAACTACGAGCTTAACGGTTTCCCAGACAAGTATTACCTTAATCTGCGGAAACGACTTGATAAAGCAGAGTGGGAAGCAAAATATCAGCAAAGACCGTTTGTACGTGAAGGTTTGTTATTCCCGACAGAGGAATTGCGATACTTTAACGGTGTGATAGAGGATGATGCGAGAGAAAGCACGACAGTAGCGGTTATTGACCCTGCATTTGGCGGTGGAGATAGTTTGTCGATGCCGATATGCCGTGATTATGGTCACAAAGAGAGATACATCATTGATTGGGTGTTTGACACAGGAACGCAGAATAAGACAGTTCCGAAGATAGTCAGCAAGGTTATACAGCATTACATAACAAGGCTACGTATAGAGCGAAATAGTGGCGGTCAGTTGTTAGCCGACAGTATCAAGCAAGAAATGGCAAAGCAAGGCTGTATTCATTGCAAGATTGAGTTAGTCGGTGCTCCTGTCAAGATGTCGAAAGAGGACAAGATTAGCGCATATTCTGATTTTGTTAAAGACAATTTTATCTTTTTGTTGCCGAACATTCATGTCAACAAGGGCATATTTGCTTACAGGCGAAGCGTTGAATACCAAAGAGCAATGGACGAGATGTGTATGTTTTCGGCACAAGGCAAACAACCGCACGATGATGCTCCAGACTCTATAACGCAGTTAGCCATTATGTTTGACCAAAAGAGCAACGGTAGCGTAGACGTAGTTAAGAATCCGTTTAAGTATTGAGAGGTAAATCATGGACACAAACGCTTATTTATCACAGATAATCAAATTTCAGCGAATGATCGAAAACAAGCAGAATGAATCTATGAGGTTTAGAGACATTCTGACATCGACAACAATCGAGCCGAAAGAGGACAAGATACAGACGAGTTCTGACAAAGACAAGATGTCGGCTTTCATGGCAAAAATAGTTGACAACGATAAAGAGATTGAAATTCTTTACGATGAACGCAAGAAGATCATTAATCAGCTTGAAAACTTTAGTGACGACCCAAACCTTTATCAGATTCTTTACTGCCGATACGTTGACAACCTAACTGTTAACAATTCTAGGTTCAGAATCGGGTGCTCAAAATCCAAAGCATACGACCTATATTTGAACGCAATGGAAGAATTTGAGCGAGTATATGGCAGATTTTACTTGAAAAAAGGAAACAAAAGGAAGAAACGTACCGAAAAGGAAGTTTTTGCTAGTTGACAAAATATAATCGTGATTTTATGCTAAACTTAAGAGAACGTGGGTGGTCACGATTTATACATTAAACAGGCACAGAGTTGTCGCAGAAATGCGGTGACTCTTTTTTATTGCGATAGAGGTTGAGAAATGTATCAATACTTCGGGAAAAATATAAGACCGTTTAGAGCTGTAAGTGATTGCAGATTCGGAAGAAGGGTTATCTTTACAAACCAAAAAAGAATAACGGCTGAAAACGTCATGGAAGATTTGGGAAAAGCATTACCGCTTCACACCCAGAACAAAAATGAGATTGCATACCTTGACAACTACTATCGTGGTGACGCTCCGATTTACTACCGAGACAAAGAGATCAGACCAGAGATAAACAACATGGTGCATATAAACTTGTCTATGCCACTTGTTGAGATGAAAACCTCTGAAATGACAGGCGAACCGATACAGTACGTTCTTCGTGGTACGGACGAAGCGAAGTCGAAAGAAGTTGCACAGCTTAACACGATTCTTGAAAACGAGAGCAAACAGGCTGTTGACATTGAGATTTGTCGTTGGAGAAGTATTTGCGGAACGGCTTATCGCTATGTTGGCAATGATAACGGTGAAGGTCATTTGTTTGACGACTCAACATTTTACATCGAAGCCTGTGACCCTAGAGATACATTTGTAGTTTATTACAAGAACAAGAAGCCTGCTTATTCGGTTCAGATTTCTGTTAACGAAAAGGGCAATACGGAATATTGGATATTCACAGATTCAGAATGGTTTTGTTCTGACGGTAAGAGCATTTTGACAAAAGGACTTAACGGCAATGCGACAATTCCTGTAATCGAATATCCTAACAATGAGCGTAGGCTTTCGGACATAGAGATAACAATTTCAATAAATGATTTGATCGACACTTTAGCATCTAACCGAGTAGACGGTATCGAACAGTTTGTGGCTTCGTTTATCAAGTTTGTTAACTGTGAGATAGACGAAACTCTGTTTAGAAAGATGCGTAAAGAGGGAGCATTAGTTGTTAAAAGCAATAACGGTGCTGAAAACAAGGCAGACGTTGACTTGCTTACACAAGAACTCAATCAAACGGAAGCACAATCTGTCATGGATGATATGTTTAGCAAGTTCTTAATCATACAAGGTCTTGCAAACAGACAAGGCAACACAGGCGGTGATACGCAGGGTGCTGTTGAATTGAGAAACGGACATTACGATGCCGAAAAGAGAGCAGAATTAAGCGAGCCTATTTTCAAGAAAGCAGAGAGACAGTTCTTAAGATTGCTTTTAAGACGTTTACGCATTGACGGTATACTTAACCTAAATCCACAAGATTTGGAAGTTAAGATCAGCCGTAGCAAGATGGACAATATGCTCGTTAAGGCACAGACATTACAGATACTTTTGGGTTCTGGTGTTAATAGTGCGAGAGCAATAAAGACGGTTGGCTTGTTTAGTGACCCCGAACAAGTAGCGGTTGAAAGTGCTGACAGAATGGCAATCCTTTATCCAACAGAGGTAACGGAACAGCCACAGCAAAACCCGAATGAAGTAATTGAGGTTGAAAATGTATAGAGGAACTACTCCAAACATAGTAATAAAAGTTAATAGCGACCTTGATTTAAGCACAATGGCACAGATATGGATAACTTTTAAGAACAAGAGTGCTGAAAAGACATACGACATTGAAACCATAGAGGTTGACGCTGAAAACCAAACCTTGTCAGTAGTAATGTCGCAGGAAGATACATTAGCATTTCAGACTTGCGGAACATTGATGGGTAAAGTTGAAGTACAGGTAAGATTCCTTGATGGTGAGGGTTTTGCATACGCAAGCAACATAAGCGAAGTCAATCTGTCAAGGATTCTGAAAGAGGGTGTGATTGAATGATAGAGCGTGTATTGAACGTAGATGTAGAAGTTCAATCTGAACAAATCCCGATAGAGATAACCATTGATACAGGCACAGGCGGTGGAAAGTTGCCAATATACGAGGGTGACTATGAGGTGACACCCAGAAAGGTTGAACAAGTTTTGCCGACAAAGAACAAATCAATGTTGGACAATGTAACGGTGTTTAGTATTCCATACGCAGAGGTATCAAACATAGGCGGTGGGTTAACAGCAACGATAGGAATTGAGTAGGAGAAAAAAAACATGAGTGCAATTAGTAAGGTCGTATACGGCAACACAACACTTATAGATTTAACAGGCGATACCATTACCGCTAGTGATTTAGCGTATGGTAAAACAGCGCATGGAGCTGATGGTGAGTTAATCACAGGTACAAGTACAAAGGATAGTGACACACAAGATGCGACAGCGTTAGAAGCTGAAATACTTTCTGGAAAAACCGCTTATGCTCGTGGTGCAAAACTGACAGGCACAATGGCAAATCGTGGTGCGGTAACAGGTACGATCAGTACAGTAGCAGGAACATACACGATTCAGAGTGGTTATCACGATGGTAGTGGTTCGGTTGCTATTGATGCGACAGAACAGGCAAAGATAATCGCAAGTAACATTAAAGATGGTGTTGAAATCCTTGGTGTAGTTGGTACATATTCTGGTGGTGGTTCATCATCACAGGCAAAGACCGCAACACCTTATACAACACAGCAAGTTATCTTACCCGATAGTGGAATTGATTACTTGTCACAGGTTACGGTACAAGCGATAAAGTATGTTGAAACACCAAATAGTGCTGGTGGAATTACTGTTGTCGTGGGTGACGTTCAACCTTCTTAAATATGAGTTATGGGATATACAGTATATAAGTTTACTTCACCGTCTAACAAAGTGTATATAGGGATAACAAGTCAACCTGTAAAGAAAAGGTGGAAATACGGGTTGGGTTATAAACAATGTACCGCAATGTATAGAGCGATACAAAAGTATGGTTGGAACAATATACACAAAGAGATTTTATATAGCGACTTGGAAGAAAACAAAGCAAAAGAGCTTGAAATTCAATTAATTAAAGAGTTCAAGAGTAACAATCCCAAGTATGGCTACAATATTACATCTGGTGGTGACGGTGCAAGTGGTGTTAAGAGAACTGAAGAACAAAAACAGCATTTACGAGAAATAAATTTAGGCAAACATCATTCGGATGAAACAAAAGCCAAAATGTCACTAGTTCATCGTGGAAACAAATACAATTTGGGTAGAAAGTTGACAGATGAACAGAAAAGAAAAATCGGTGATAGTGAAAGAGGTTCAAACAATCCCAGAGCGAGAAAAGTTATTTGTCTTGAAACCTTGAAAGTATACGACACGCTTAATGATGCGATAGCGGAAACAGGCTCAACAAAAATAAGTGATTGCTGTAACCATAGATATAAGCATAAATCATCAGTAGGACTTCATTGGGAATATTACGATGATAAGTTGACTAATGATGATTATAAAAATATATTAGCCGAACTAGTCAAAGAAGAAGTTGAGAATAGACATCACAAAATGTCAGAGAATAACAAACAAAAGCTGATAGAAAGAAGCTCCAAGGCTGTTATTTGCATTGAAACAGGAGAGGTTTTCAAATCAGCAAGAGAAGCGTGTGCGAAATACAATTTGACACCCTCGACAATATGTTGTTGTTGTAAAGGTACTCAACATACATCGGGTGGTTATCATTGGAAATACGCTTAATGGAGATAGATAATGTCAGCAGTAAGCAAAGTTGTTTTTGGAAATACAACAGTAATAGACATAACGGATAGTACGGTCAATGCCAACAATCTGTTAAGAGGTGAGAGAGCTTATGGTGCTAATGGTGAGCAAGTGGAAGGTTCGCTTGTAACAACACCTGTATGGACAGGAACGCAAGCCGAGTACAATCAGCAATCAAGCCAAATAGATAACGGAACTATTGTCAACATAACGGATGATTACACAGGGATAGATTTTTTCCTTGAAGAAACAGAGACATTGAGTACATCGACAACAACGAGTTACACATTTGAGCACGCAAAGATAACAAACAGTAGCGTGATAGATGTGTATTCTTCAATATTTGGTGTAAATCCGTCTAACGTAGTAGTTACGACAGGGCAATGCGTAGTGACTTTCCCGAAATATACATCGGCTGTAAGCATGACTTGTAGAATCTACTTGAAATGAGGTTAAGTTATGGCTTTATTCAAATGCAATAACGGAAATGCAGAGATAGTAGAGAATGTGGAAATTGGTAGATTTACAGCAAGGAATAGAACCGACACCACAGACCCTAAATACATAACGATTACATTGCCTGTCAAATCAAAACCTAAAAAGTTCTTTGTGTATAAGGGCACAGGTGGAATACCAAACTATGTTGGTTCACCTGCGATAAATGATTGGCATCAAGGCGATAATTCGTGGGGGCAAGAAACCGCCTGTTTTTACGATGAAAACATAAGCACGACTCAATACTACGTTCAGAATAATGACCCTAACTGTTCTGTTTTGAATAGATGCAAGATGTATAACATTGGTTCAACATACGATTGGACACCGATCAGAACAATTACTTCAACAGAAATCACAATGGTTTTAAAGGTTGCGTATTATCCTAGTAGTGGAAGTACCGATTTGGGTTTTAAGTGGTATGGTGGACAGTATTATTATTGGATTTTTTATTGAGGTAACACATGGCTTTTTTTAGGTGTGACGAAACAGGCAACATAGGCAGTATGCCGATCGACAAATATGGTGTAGAAGAACTTGATTACACAAACGTATTGGTAGAAGAATACACATACGTAAAAGTTTACCATGAACCGACATTTGTCATAGTTTATAGCTTTGACAGCGTTTCGACAGGAACAGCGTCTAAAAATGATGCGACACCTAGATTAACAACATGGCAAAAAGATGTTTCTGGTGGTAAGTATTGTGGAATGGGTAAATATCTACCGTCTGGAAACAACGGTAGCAATTCAGCAAGCGGTTTAGCGACAGGTTCATATTCACCTTATAGTTTTAGATACAACTTTCAGTTAGGTGATAGTTTTTCGCAAGTCACATCGGAAGAAGTACCATATTGGAGAACGAGATTGTATATGCCTACATGGGTTGGCGCAAACGTAAGAATAAACTTTCATGTAATATCGGTTTATGTCAAATAACGCATGAGGGTGTATAAATGAGTGTTAACAGAAAAACGAGTCAAGGCAAAGAGATTGTCGCAGGGTTATATCCAGATACCCACGTAAGACTACTCAACCTTGGTGAAACAAATATAACAAACTTGCAAGACGGACAAGACCTACTTTTTGACGGAGCACAATGGGTAAACTGTTTTGCAAGAGTGGTAGTTTATTACGAGGATTCATTCAAAGGTCAGACCCTTGAAGTATACGAGGAATCAGACCCACTCGATGTGGTAACAACGACACTACCGACAAACGCAAATCAGATAACCCTTTATTTAAGGCAGAGTGGACATTATCACTTTTCTTGTACCATATCTGGTGAAACATACGAGGATATGGCAGATGTGGGAATAGCAGGGAATGTTTATTCGGTATATATAAATACAGCCGAGATAATTGAAGTAACGCTCCATTCAATAGAGGGCGATATGCTGACATATACAGACGCTGACGAAATAGAAAAGATAGCGATTTTTGACAACGATTCAACTACCAAAGTCGTGGAGATCAGCGTTGAACAAAATGGAACAACGGTCACATTTCATAGAATACTAGACGAGACATTTATTCAGACCGAAAATGTAACACCATCTACAACAGATATTTACATTGTGGAGTAGAAAACATGAGTGTAAACATAAAAGAGAATGACGCATTAAACGGAATAGCAAAACTCATTCCTGCAAGTAATATAACACTTTCATCTTTGCCAGATACAAACATAACCTTACCGCAGGCTGAACAAAGTCTGGGTTACGATGAAGCAAGTGGAAGATGGATAAACTACAACGTAAGAATATCTGTTTATTATAGTGACGATTTTCGTGGCTTGAATATCTCTTGCACAAAGGGGCAGACCACAATAACAAA
>AUXO017772761.1_pt1 | contig 19421 bp, 33 predicted proteins | sample 768731 | NCBI WGS metagenome assembly AUXO01 (sample SAMN02715735, study PRJNA202380) | gut metagenome | biome: sheep rumen | host: Ovis aries | place: New Zealand: Palmerston North
GAAAATCAGAACAGGAATAGTCAGGCTATAATCGACAAGTTATGTGCTCTCGAATTAGATGGCGTTAAAAATCAGCTTGCGCAGGCTCAGAGAGAAAATGTTGGTTTACAAAATCAGCTCAATATGGCTACTTTAAGAGAGTCACAGACAGCACAGAACGCATTCATCTCACAGGGCTTTGCAAATGAAGTAGATCAGCTTTACAACAGACTTTCTAACTGTCCTGTTCCTTCAACTCCTGTATATGGAAGAACCCCTATATTCACATGCCCACAGAATCAGACTATGGGATGTGGATGCGGTAACTTCTGATAGGAGGTGTTACTATGGCAGAGTATATCGAAGTTGCGCCTCAGAATGTGGCCCTAAACAATCCGATTATATTCAATGCGTCCATTCCTTGTCCTAAAGGCTATGTCTATCACGAGGATGGCACAGCGAATTTTGTTCTGCGCGGTGTAACAAACAATTGCTTTGCACGTTATCAACTCGATTTTGGAGCAAACGTAGCCATTCCAGAAGGAGGGGCTGTTTCTCCAATAGCTGTAGCAATCTCTGTAAACGGAGAAATAAGACCTAGTAGCCTTGCTATTACCACACCTGCCGCAGCTGAAGAGTTCCAGAATCTTAACGCAAGCGCAATAGTTACTGTTCCTAAAGGATGCTGCTTTAACATTGCTGTGAAGTATGTCAGCGGTGTTACGGACGGAACAACTACACCAACCCCTACTATCGATGTTCAAAACGCAAATCTGGTTATTACCAGAATCGCGTAAAGGAGGCATGTTATGAAGGTATATGACCAAATCAAAGACATGCTGTGCGATGAGCTGGAAGAAATTGCAAAAAAGAAAGAGCTGACTTCGAATAGCCTTGAAGTTCTTTATAAGGGTGTTGATATCCTTAAAGACATTAGTACTATCAAAGCTATGGAACAGGAATATCCTGATGAGGGTTATTCAGGCGAGAATGGTTATTCCAGAGATGGCTATTCCAGAGGATACTTTGGAAGAATGCCTTATTATATGTATGATGACGCTCCAATGGGAATGTCTCAGGAAGGCGGCTCATATGCTCGCGGAAGAGGTTCAAACGCAAGACGTGATTCTATGGGTAGGTATTCAAGTGATGGAAGATCATATGATTACTCCAGGGATGGTTACTCAGGAGATACCAAGGAAGAGTTGCAGCGTCTTATGAACAACGCTCAGAATGACAGAGAAAGAGAAGCTATTAGAAAAGCTCTTGACAGCATGAACAGATAAACAAAAGGGCCTGATTCCTATATGGGAGTCAGGCTTTTTTATTGATGTTATCCAAACTATATCAAATTATTTTGTACAATGTTCTGTGTATCAATATTTTGGATACAGTGATAGAATTAAACACAAGGTCGATGATAGGTATTGCAAGCCGACAAGGAGTAAATCGCTGACTCTTTCATCGACTTTAAATCAGCGAGTAACGAAAGCGAGGTTACAATCTTGGAAAAAAGTCTTTTAGAAATCCCTGATGAAAAATAACTCTTACGGATGAAAACCCATTAAACCTTTGCCATAACCATATAGAGAGGTAGAAGAATGAATGAACTACCACCACCGATGATATCGGAAATGGTTTCTCGCTGAATTTTATAATGACGTTGATGTGCGGAGATTAAGGAGAATGGAAATGAATTTAATAGATGTAAATAATATTGATTGTACTAAATTACCAAAGAAACTTTATCCTTATATGAAAGATATTTTAGATTTTTTCGATGTACAACCAACAATTGATGCAATCCCCAAAGACCAATATGAAAACCGCTTAAAGGCTGATTTAGAGGCTATTCTTGTTGAGTTACAGTTGGAGATTAAAGAAATACAATCTCTTGAAGGTGAATGTGACTATGCTATTGACGAATGTATTTATAAGTACAAAGTAACAGATTTAATCCAAGAAAAAATTAATGAGTTAAAGGGAAAAAGTTAGAATAATGGGAAAATAAAAGGCCTTGGTATATGCCAAAAGATAAAGAACTGGAAGTCATAGAATGAGGTGCACATGGGGAAGAAACAAGATAAAGAATTAGAACAATTAGATATTCTTACAACCTACGACATGCTCGATGATGATGATATATCAACAGAGAGACTATTCGCTTTGGTATGTGATGAGTGTCACTGTGATGTGGATGATGTTATTAACGCATTAATGCAAGCGGGGAGACTTAAAGAAAAATGATTGAATGGAATCCTAAAATAACAATAGTGGGCAAACTAATAAATGTGCTATACGGACTTGATGGCTGTGAAGAAGGGGGATTATTACATTTTGTTATTGAGGATGGAAATATTAAAGATGATGATATTGAGTATGCTTTACATAATTGTGTAAATAATCCTGATGAAATTGATTCTGAGTTAGGTATTATCATTTGTTGTTATCTTTCTCAGCTGACTCTAGAGCAACGTGCTTTATTATTGAGCTTGTCAAGTTCATACATAACCAAAGAGCTTTGGGAAAGTTTACAAGATAATCCTAGAGTTCAAGCCAAATTTAAAAGCTATTTAGGAACATCAATTGGAGAGTGATGAAAATGGTGGGAATGAATAATGAAAAAATGAAACAAGAAGCTATTTCAAGAATGCAACGTTTGGAACTAGACGAGTTTGTTATTGAAGATTTCAAAAATGGAAAACTATCTCTGTCAGATCATAATAGAATTACTGATGTTCCAGAGGACATACTTAAACAAATTAAAGAATGGGAAAATAAATTCCACAACCTTGTATATCATGTGGTACATGGTAATTTTATGTGTGAAACTTATGAATGCTTATCTGTATCAAATTATAAGGAAGACTGGGATTATGAGAATTCAATCATGGATGATAACTGGGTCATGTCACACAGTATCAATATTAGTATTCCGGCATATACTGAATCCGGTTCAGTAAAAGTCAAAAATAATAATGGCATTTTGCAACGTATAAATTAAAGGAGATAGAAGAATTAGTTCAAAGAAATAATTGTATTAAAAAACCGCTCCTGACCCTGTAAGCTGGAACGGTTTTTTAATCGTTATCAATCAAAGGGTATCGCTACCACCTTGTAAAAACATACTATCATATCTTCTGTAAAAATTCCACTTTTAAAATAAATTAAAGCTGAACTCAAAATTGAACTGAAATTGAATTATTCGCTAAACGCGAGTTTAACGAATAATTAGTGATTTAACATGTGTCCAGGATTCTGTGCCTTAGTTATCTAAAAATAGTTTTTCATCAATATCCTCTGTATTTTGCTGGAATTTAAAAAATGAAGAACTATGCTTTTTTGATTTTGGTGGTTGGTAGTTATTTTCTATCGCTTTAAGTAACCAGGCAACAACGTTTTTTATTTCAGATTCAGAATCATTCATAAGATCTATAGCATCAGTGACCTTTTTCACATCATAATTAGCCTTTTCAGCAAGTACACGAGCATCTGCAATACTAAATTCACTTCCTAATAACATCTTGATAGAAAAAATTGATTCCATCTTTTCATCATCAGTTATCTTTTTCTCCACATCTTCATTATTTGTTATCTTTTTCTCCACATCTTTATAGTGAATGGTAAATGTAATTGCTACTATCTTACCGCCTTTTCCTGCCCTATTAGGTTTATAATTTAGGTTCATTTCAGTCTTTTCGGTAATTTCTTTTGTAGCTACTTCTAACACATATTTTTTCAGATCACGCCAATCATCATATCGTTTTTCTGAGGCTATTTCTACAGCTTTGTCGTAATCAGGTTTTTCTTTTCCGTCCAGAATTGCTCTTATCTTCTTTTCGGAAGCATCTATTACACCTAATTCTAGTTTTAGTTCTGACAATCCTATTACAAATTCAAAACCACCATCCATTGTTTGCTGACAATTCCGGTTTCCAATAAATGTCTCAGATTCTAGTAATTCATATAATCTGAATGAGTATACCGATTTAAAATCCATCATTACAGGAAGTGACAAAAGCGTAAATTTATTCTGTAACTGGTATACCTTGGACTTAACCTTTTTATTGAATGTTATTGTAAAAACTCCCTTAACATAATCAGCGTCAGTAACAATTGACATATAATGGAATTCTTTTTTCTCATCATCTTCTATTCCGATGGATCTGCCAACAAGAGCTTTGGCCGTAGGCCGTAAATGTGAATATATACTATTGCCTTTATTGAATATTTTCTTTAATTCTGCTCCGGCCATTGATACAGTAATATCATCGTTTTTGTCATCTAACACAGTATTCTGCAACTTGTATAAGGCAGCTGCAAAAAGTTTATTTTCATATATAGTGGATTTATATTTAGCACCAATGATAATATTAGATTTTTGATAGACCATCCCCTGAGAATTATTCTGGGATTTTCGGTTAGACACTATTCAATTCCCCCACAATATTTATCTTTTACACCACAACTTATGTAGTTATTGTAACACTATTTTATCTTTTACACCACAACTTTAATTCATTGTGGAGAAAAAAATATATTATATGGAGAAAAAGATATATTTTAAACATATATTTATATAATCAATATGATATTATGGTAAATATCACATCTGGATTCTCATTTTCTTCCACTAGTTAATGTTTATTTATCTTTTTCTCCCCCTAGATTTATTAATAATTCCCCATCTTGTTATCTTTTTCTCCACATCTTAAGCAATCAATTTAGTTATTAATATCTCCCCATCTTGTTATCTTTTTCTCCCCATCTTGTTATTAATAATTCCCCATCTTGTTATCTTTTTCTCCACATCTTATACAGTAAAATGCCGATTTTGTGCGCTTTATCACCTCTCTAAATAAATAAATCAAACTGTTGTATTAATATATAAATAAACAACAACACCGTGGTAAGTTTTTTTGTCGGATTTCTGATAAGGAATTGATTTGTCGAGTTATGGTGTAAAATCTGTCAAGACAGTATTTGAGCGAATCACAGCGTTTCTCTTTTACTATCTTTTACTATTATCTTTACATTCTTTTACATCAACTTATCAATAACCAAACTTAATTGATCTATCACCTTTGGGTTAAAATGAATCGTTTTATCTTTAAAAGAACGGCTCAAAACAATACAAGAATTTTGGGAATTTACTCCATAAACGCTCAAAAATGGGTAGAAATTATCTTTAATCATTTCGACATAATCGGACATAAATTCATCAGGAATTACACATTCATTATCAAGTAGACTGCCATACTGGTTACATATATAAACAATATGTTGGAGAAACTTCATGGCTTCTCTCTCGTTATTTAGATAAATCTTTTCAATTGGGTTTTTACGACTTCCATTTTTCTGAACAACGTGATTCAAATAATAATGATTGCCCTCAAAAAGCCCTAAATAATATTCTCCATATTTTGTATGGCTGCCATGCGGAGCAGGACTTTTTTTGACTTTTTCAATAATTGGATTTTTATATTTAACCCATACAGGTTCTGTTATATGAATATATGAACTAAATCCGCTTTGATTGTCTGCACCATTTAAGACCGGTTTATATTGATTGATAAGTGCTCTTTCAAGAAGATAGGATTCTGTCGAATTTGGTAAAAAAGCAATATATATGTCGCACTTGTCTTTGTAATCAATAAATTTAGCATCAGGGCCTAGTCCTTTGTTGTGCTGATCTATTCTTCTCTTAAAATTAGTATCAGTTTTTCCAATGTAAATTATTTCTTCTGTATCTTTAATGACATATTTATATACTCCGTGTTGGCGCATAGATATCCCCTTTCAATAAAAGCCTCCACTGGAGTGAAGGCTTTTTTACATTACTGTTCTCTTTTTGGGCATTTTACTTTCAGTGTGTTTGACCGATATGGTAAACTGTCGAAATGTTAAATGCCTTTAATATCCATTAGTAATCACTATCACTAAAAGACCACTTAGTTTTACATTTAGGGCATGTTAGTTTCACATCCCAATCTGAACCATTCAAATAATCTGTTGTACTTGTTGTATTAATATTTGATATTCTGATATGCTTGGATGTTTCCTTACCAGAATTTATCAAATCGCTATATTCACCAAACATATCATAATTACATTTTGGGCATTTAAGCTTTATCATCTTTATCTCCTTACCTGTTATTACATTCCCCAAATTAGTATAAAACAATGTAGTATCTAGCAATGGAAAAAATGGTAGTGGCACCTACCATTTTTTAGATTCATCCTACTATCACCGCATTAAAAATAATATCGCAGCTAACACAAAATTTCCCACCGCAATTAGGGCAATGCAATATTGAGTCATTTGGGTTAGTGCTTGAAACAAGTTTTAGTAATTCAGATTCATCCATTTCCAAAGGCAAATTGCAGTGTGGGCAATTAGGCTTGCTTATTCTCTTGATAGGATACATTTTAATTACCTCTCTTTATATCTTCTTCAATCAGCCAATTGATATATGCATTCATACCTCCAAATCTACCGCCGACCTTTCTGGCATGTTCATAGTTTTCCATTTTTAATCTGGCAGAAATTGGTTTATACACGCCCTGGAGAATTTTAGGTCTCCCAACATTGGACTTATCAATAACAGTAATTAAATCACTAGAAATATCAGAGGTCTTAAATTCACTTTTTGGAGGTTCAGGAAGAATTTCAGTACTCTTCTCTTCCTCTTTTTCATAATTTTCTACCAGCTCGTCTACAATGGTTGTAACATTCTCTTTTGGACTTGGTGTAGAAGTCTGATTAAGCATTTTTAATTTATCTCTTTTGCTTGCCATTATTTTGCACCTCCTATAGCTGATAATAATTTTTTCGCAGCCAAGTTATAGTCTGTAGCCAGATTGCTATTTGAATCATAATCGAGAATTGCCTGTTTAAAACACTTACACTCACTGGCCGCAATTCCTTTTCTGATAGTTACTACTAAAGGATGATCTTCATACTCTTCGCTTTTTTCATCCAGCTTTTCTTTTGCATTTTGGTGCATGATTGTATTTTCATATCTATTAAGAATGAGCATTGAAATCTTTGCTTCGGTTATAGGGCGTTTACCCTGTCTATATTTGATGATGTCATTGTGCACTTCTTCAACACCATCAATAGAACCATCATCTGCTTCTGCCGGAATAACAATAAAATCTGATGCTACATAGGCCATTGTAAGAAGCGTAGATCTCGCAGGAGCATTGTCAATTAAAATAACATCATATTTTTCTTTGATTAGGTCAATAACATCTTCCAGAAGAAAAATATCATCATGCTCTACGAACTCTTTATCTGATTTTGAAAGTTCTTTTGATGATGCAATAACATCTACTCTTCCACAAGTCTGAATTGCATCTGAAATTGGCTTTTCTGCCTGGAGAACATCATAGATTGTTGGAACAGATTCATCAGCCCCAACGTATTTTGAAAGATTACCCTGTTGGTCAAGATCCATGATAAGAACTTTTTTCTTTTTGCTTGCTATTGCATTGGCCAACTCAATTGTAGCTGTAGTTTTTCCTACACCACCCTTTTGATTAATTACACCTATTACTTTTCCCATAAAAAATACTCCTATTTTTAATATTGATATTAAAAATATTTCTAAATACGATATGAATATTTCTAATATTGAAATTAAATATACCAATATTAAAAACAAAAGTCAATATAAGTATTTTTAATATAAATATTTATAATAAATATACGCATATTATAAATACTAATATTTATAATATGCGTATATAAAATACAAATATAATTTATTATGATATTAAAGATATGAATACCATAAATACTAGTATCTCAAACATTATAGATATTAGTATTTGTAATAAACATATTTTTAATATGAGTAATATTCATATATTGCGTTAAACGTGAGTTTTGCAAATAATTAAAATGTATCATTGATTTTATGTTGCTTTTCGCACAAGGCTTCATGCTCCCATAAAATAAAAGTTCTCAACAAATCGGGAATTGTGATTGTCTTGTTTCTCTTTGGATTATTGTTAAATTTTTCTACTAAATCCATGAGTTGACCATATTCAAAGTCATTTAACCGAAGTGTTATTACATTATTGCGTGCCATAAATATTACCCCCCCTTATATATTAAATACTAATATTATAAATATTTTAGATACTAATATTTGTAATATTAGTATTCTACAAATATCATTCTCCAATAGCTTTTCTATATTTAATATCCAATTTATCAAGAAGCATATGACAATCCGGACAAGAGCAAGTAAAACAAGCAAGCTTGTTCGTGATTACATTTATATCTTCATCAATATGTGCTACTGAGGGGCATAAAGTAGATTCACCACATTTAATGCCTCCATCATAAGCAATTTGCGGAGTACAAAAACTATGAAAGGCGCGAAGCGATATAATAGTTGTCCTGAAATCATGGGTACTTCTAATAAAAGATCTGAAATTAAAACATTGTGGAGCTTTTGCGTTAAAGATCCAATTTTTGTGTTGAGCAGCCCTTCCTCTTGGTTCTAATTTTTCTAGCTTTTTCGCAATGAAAAAATCATCAAGTTTAAATATGTCTAATCTTTCATCAATATGAATAGGATAATAGGGCCTGATAGAAGAAACCTGATATAGTATTTTTCCTTTGCATTTATTTCTTAAGGCAATAACTTTATCAATGTCATCATTAGAAAAATTCATACCATTAGTAACAATGGAAGCGATGTGATTAGAAGCCATTTTGTCAGCTAATACTTCCATCATTTCCCAAAATAAAGGATTTTCAGTGGGTTCACCACCAGTAATTGTTATTGTTCTGTCGTATTTAAAATTAAAATCGACAGCTTTTTTAAACATATCCATAGTCATATGTTTTTCAGAATCAGCCCTGGCATCATCCATACAATGAGAACAACCCATTCTACATTTTTCTGTAATACTAACTAACATTATTCAATACTCCCAAAATAGCGATATTCATATACAAAATAAACGATACTGTGATATGTATAAACACAATATCAATATATGTGTACATGTTTTATATCACAAAAATGCAAAAAAATAAACCGCATTTAAAATGCGGTCTAAATGCTAATTAGTCTTTTCATTAAGATACTTTTGATATTTTTCATGGTATGCCAATAATCTCTTGGTTGCAGCTTCTTTTTGTTTAAGAATTTCATTTTGCTTCTCTTCAAGTTCCTTAAGTTCCTGCTCTATTTGTTTCTTTTCTGATAAGTATTGCTCAATCTTTATGCATGGTTGCCATCCAAATAGTTCATTAGGAGAGATGTCGAATATTTCGCACATTTTTTCTACAGAATCAACATCAGGACTAATCTTACCGGATTCCCAATTAGAAACAGTGTTCTGAGAACGACCTATTTTCTCAGCAAATGTTTTTTGTGACAAATTGGACATTACTCTTAAAATTCTCATATTTTCAGAAAGTTTACTCATATTTTACCTCATAACAGATGAAACACACAAAAAATCACAGAAAATATATGGGTATATAAAACCAGGTAGCATTCTTCTTGACAAAAATTTTATCAGAGTAATATTCGATTTACAATAATTTGTACGACAATTAGATAACTTTATGTTGTAATTAGAAAAATAGAGTATTAAAATTATATATACACCGATTATAAGGACATCAGAATTGTTACACAATTATCGCTACCTAATTACGAGTAGCAATAAACTGTGAAAGGAGGGAAATAGTTGGTTGTTGAGGCAAGAATAGCTGCCTACATTAAAGAAACTGGACGAACAAGATCTTATGTGGCAAGAGAAGCAAAAATACGACAATCAAGATTATCACAGATTTTGAATGGAAAATCATCACTTAGAGCTGATGAATTTGAAAGAATTGTCAATGCTCTTGACGAAGATCCTAATAAGTTTATAAAGCGAGTCCAAAATGAATAGGAGAGCAGCATGAATAAGACCATTATTCCCAGGGGAGCGCACTTTATTATGAGGGGAATAAAAAAGTGTGTGGGCATAAAATGGAGAGCTGCAATTTTGTTAGGGGGATTCTTTTCGGCTTTATTCTTACAAGCCCAATTAAGGCAAATGCATATTGCCTTTCAAATCAATCCTTATACGAGGATGGAATCCCAGAAGATATTAGAATATTATGCGAATTAGTTGGAACAGAATTTCAGATATGTCCAGAAATACTAGAAGCTATTGCATATAATGAAACTCGATTTACACCGGATATTACCAAAGATAATTACTATGGAATGATGCAGGTGAATGTAGTGATACATTCAAAAAGAATAGAAAAGTATGGGTGGACAACACAAGATATGTTAGATCCATACAAGAATCTGATTGTTGCTGCGGACTTTCTTAATGAACTTTATCAAATATATGGTGATGAAAATCCAATTGTACTGTCATATTATGCAGGAAATACTACGGCAATAAAAAAATACAACAAGACAGGACAATTGACCGGATATGCAAAAGAAATTTTAGAAAAGAGCGAAAAATACGAACGTTTGCATGGAAAATAAAAAAGAGATTGTGCTGGGAACACAATCTCTTGAATGAAGGCTTATGTTGTAAAAGTGGTATCCTTCGTCGACTATTTTATCAGACTGAAAACTAATTTTAAAGTCAATTAGAATCAATCTTATAAATTTCTCACGGCAAGGGATTTTTAACATAAGTCAAAAAGAATCACTATGCATGTCTTTTTTGCCTTTATTTTTTACGCGCAAAAAGCAAATAAATCACACACTCTCCAATGCCTAATTTTATACGGCAACGAAGCAAATTTAATACAACTCTGAAAAGGTATTTATTATGCACGGATTAGTTGTTAAATATCACAAAAAGAAAAAACGTAGGCCTTATGGATTTATATGTGGCTATGACGGTGAAGAATACTTTTTTAATGAAAAGATGTTAAAAGATGAAGTTCATGAAGGCGATGAAGTTAAATTCCGAGAGGGCTTTAATGAAAGGGGCTTTTATGCAAGGGATGTTCAATTATTGGGAAAGGATGAAAATGGGTGATTTTAGCAAAGATAATCTATACGAGATTTATGGAAATTACCTTGCTCAGTTCACAGAATTGGCTCAATTAGCAAATGAATATGGTGTTTACTTTGAACTTAATATATCACCTGAAGGAGATATAGAGTTTAGATCCAGAAAGTATTTTGAAAAGAACTCAAAACAGTGTGTCAATACCATGGAAATTAAGCAAGGAAAAGATTATGTAAATGAAAATTGTCGGACTACTGTATTAAAAGATTTGAAAGGAGAGAATAGTGGAAAAGAATGAAGTTCAAGTGACTAAAAAACAGGGAATAAATGCTTTTTTACAAACCGAAGCAGTCAAATCAAATATTGCTTCTGTAATCGGGGAGAAGGATTGTCAGAGATTTATTAGTTCTGTAGTTAGTGCTGTTCAGACAAATCCATCTCTTGCAGAATGTACCAATGCAAGCATTCTGTCAGCTGCATTATTGGGGCACAGTTTGAAGTTGCCTCAATCACCACAATTGCAGATGTTTTATCTTGTTCCATTTAATAACAAGAAAAAAATCACGGATGAAAATGGACGAGAAACTGAAATTAAAATCAAGGAAGCGGTATTTCAGCTTTCATACCGAGGATATTTGCAGCTTGCAATGAGAAGTGGCCAATACCACAAAATCAATGCATGTGAGATCAGGGAGGGGGAACTTAAGTCCTATAACCCCATCACAGAAGAATATCTATTCGATGCAATAAAGGACTTTGAAAAAAGAAAAAATCTTCCTGTTGTGGGATATTATGCATATTTTGAAATGACCAATGGGTACAAAAAAGAGATTTATTGGTCAAAAGAACAGATGGAAGAACATGCAAAAAGATATTCTGCTTCATATAGAACAGATCTTCAAAAAGGGTGGAAAACATCGTATTGGACATCTGATTTTGATTCAATGGCACTTAAGACAATGCTTCGCCAACTCATAAGCAAGTGGGGCATGATGAGTGTTGAACTTGAAAAAGCTTATCAGAATGACATGGCAGTTGAAGATGAAAATGGAAACCCACTATATCTTGATAATGTTCCAGATGAACCAGAGAAAGGAACAGATGTAATGGCTGATGTTATTGAAAGTGTTGCAAAAGAGGTTAAAGAGGAAAAAGTATGAGTGATTTTATCTTGACAGAGGGAAATTACTACAGTCAAGAAGCAGATCAACTCTACTGTTCAGCTTCACAATGGAAGGACTTTATTGGCTGTCCAGCTATTCCAGGATGTGAAGCTAGAGCAATGGCTAAACTAAATGGAAAATATCAACAGGAAATAACAAATTCATTACTTATTGGCTCAATATTGGATGCGCTTTGGGAAAATGATGATCCTGAATACATAGCAGAACGGTTTCCAGATTGTGTAAGTTCAAGAGGCCCTACAAAAGGGCAACTAAAATCTGAATTTCAAATTGCTTTGCAAATGTATCAAAGAACATTAAAAGAACCAAAGTTTTGTCAATATATGAGCGGAGAAAAGCAGGTCATAATGACCGGAATCATTGAGGGATTACCCTTCAAAATTAAGATAGATTCATATATCGCAGGAAAAGCAATAGTCGATTTGAAATCTACAAGAACACTTGATAGGGATTTTAGGATATTTATTCCTGATAGTGGTGAAAAGCTTCCATGGTATAAGGCATATGGTTATGACATCCAATTGGCTATATATCAGGAAATCGTGAGACAAAACACTGGTGAATCATTAAGATGCTTTTTGGCAGCGGTGGATAAAGAAAAACATCCGATTGGAGATGTTATCGAACTTTTGCAGAAGATGTTGAATGAAGCACTGGATGAAGTTAAACGAGGATGCAAAAAAATTATTCTGCTTAAAAATGGAGAAATTGAACCCATTCGGTGCGATCACTCGTCGTGTGATTATTGTAGAGATACACATGAATGCCAGGTTATAAGTACCGATGAGTTTGAGACACATGAAATTCAAGGAGCATGACATGGAAAAATCTTCAATAATTACAAAATTCATGCAGTATTGCATGATATGTGGAAAACCAAATGTTGAGATTCACCATGGCCTTTTTGGAAATAAGCATAAATTAGCAGATGAAGATAAGCTTTTAATGCCTTTATGCCCTGCTCATCATAATTCATCAAACATGAGTGTTCATATGAACATGGAAATGAAGATTCTTAGCCAGCAGGTATCACAACTCTCATGGGAAAGAAAATATCTCGCAGATAAGTTGGCAGAAGATAGTGTACAAGGGCATCAATCTTCAGAAGATTGGATGATTGAGGCAAGAGAAGCTTTTAGGCGTAGATATGGCGAAAGCTTTTTGTGAGGATAATGTATGAAAATTTCAAAAATAACAATTAGAAATCTGTTCGGAATCAAGGAACAGAGTTTAAATGGTAAGTCTATTGAGTTGTCTGGTGATAATGGTGTGGGGAAAACCAGCGTAATTGACGCAATCAGGTACGCATTAACCAATAAGTCTGACCGTAAATATATTGTACGAAATGGTGAAACTGAAGGCGAGATCATTATTGAGACGGATAGTGGTCTCAGTATTGATAGAAAAGCCAGAACAAATCAGACCGACTATAAGAGTGTGAAACAAAATGGTCTGGCTGTCGGTTCTCCAGAAGCCTTTTTAAAGACACTATTTGTACCTTTGCAACTAAATCCTATGGAGTTTATCAAAATGACCGAAAAAGAGCAAAATACGGTTATTTTGAACATGATTCAATACGATTGGGACATGAACACCATCAAGGAATGGTTTGGGGAAATTCCACAAGATGTGAACTACGATCAAAATATCTTGTCAGTTCTCTATGATATTCAGAAAGAAGACGGATATTATTTCCAACTTAGACAGGATATCAATAGAGAAATTAAAGCAAAGAAAGCTGTAATAGCCGATATTAGTAACACACTTCCGGTTGAGTATGATGGTTCACAATGGGAAAACGCAAATATTGGCGATTTGTACACAAAGATTGAGCGTATCCGAAAAGACAATCATGATATCGATTATGCAAAAGCTTTGATTGAAGAACATGACCAGAAAATCAGAGGTTTCCAAGCGACCAGAGAGATTTCCCTTGCTGCACTTGATAGAGAGATTACAGCTGAAGGTAATCAGATTGATACAGAATTAGCTTCACTTGAGGAAAGGATAAAGTCTCTTAGAGAAAAAAAAGAATCCCTTTCATCCAAGAAAAAAGACAAGGAAAAAGCTATAGAAAGTGAATATAAGGCTGCTGTAGCTAAGTTCGAGGGAGAAATAACCAAGTATACAGAACTTTCAAAAAAGGAAATCACCCCAATTGATGATCTGATGGCTGAAGCTGACAACACAGAAAAAATGAAAGCTTTTGTTGGTGAATGGAGACGAATGCTCGATATTCAGGATGATGTTGAAAAGCTTACGGCCAAATCGGAACTTCTTACAGAAAAAATAGAAAAAGCAAGATCACTTCCAGGCGAAATTCTTGAGAAAGCTGAAATACCTATCGAAGGATTGTCAGTTAAAGATGGTGTTCCACTTATAAACGGGCTTCCAATAAGCAATCTTTCGGAAGGAGAAAAATTATCTCTTTGCGTAGATGTTGCAGTAGAAAATCCTGGTGGATTACAGATCATTCTTATTGATGGGGTAGAAGCTTTATCTGATGAAAACAGAAAAGCTCTATACGATACCTGTAAAGCGAAAGGGGTACAGTTTATTGCTTGCAGAACAACAAATGATACGGAACTTATGATTACAGAACTTTAATAGGGGGAATATTCTCATGGCAAACAGAGACGTTATTTTTGAAGTAACAAAAACGCTTAACAACATCAAGAATCATGATTTCACAGTGGCTGACTATAAGATGTGCAAAGACGAAGCAGAAATTGTAACAGAGTCACTGGAACTCTTTATTTATTTTCTACAATACAAACAAGATACTGATGGAAAGGACATCAGACCTTGAATCTTCAATTTGAAATCCCAGACAAATGCACAATGCCAAAGGTTGTTATTTCCGGAAACTATTACGGCTCTAAGACTTTCCCAAGTTTGAACAATCTTTTGGCTGAATATAGTTACTCTCCTGCTCGCGGCAATAGCATGAAACGTAAGTACATGAAAATCTGTAACGATGAAATTAGGATGCAGCTTAAGGGGTATAAAGCTATTCATCCTATAATTTTGCACTACAGATATTATGAACCCAGGGATGGCCATTATCGTGATTTTCCGAATATCCATGGCTTTTTCAGTAAGATATTTTGTGATTCGCTTCAATTATGCGGAGTTATCCAAAATGATGATCCCAGATTTTTAAGAAACGAGACTCATGATTTCTTCTATTTGCCTTTTGATTATGGAGAACCTTTTATCGAAATTTATATCGAGGAAATCACATGAATGAGTATATACAAATGACCTTAGATATGATGGGTGAAAGTGGTGAAAAGCCCATAGTTATCAGCAAAACTGAATCGGGGGGGTAGAACGGAAGACCCTAGAGGACAAGGTTTCGGATAGTATTCGAGCTTTAAAACTTGCAGCTGATATGAGCAAAGTATACTACAATGCCCCACTTATTATTTGCTATTCCGGTGGAAAAGATAGTGGAGTTTTGCTTGATCTTGCTGAGAAATGTCTTAGGCCAGATGAATTTATAGTACAGAATAGCCACACAACTGTAGATGCTCCTGAAACGGTGAAATTTATCCGTGAGGAATTTAAGAGGCTGGAACAAAAGGGTATAAAAACAGAAATCCTTTTTGCCAAGTATGCAGATGGAACACCTATAACAATGTGGAATTTAATACCCAAAAAATTGATGCCACCGACCAGAATTGTTCGCTATTGTTGTCAATATTTAAAAGAACAATCAACACCAAACCGATTGGCATGTTTGGGTGTCAGAGCCGCAGAATCCAGTAAACGTCAGGGCCGAGACACTTTCGGAATTAGGGGGGGGAACTACAGGCAAGCTACATTTTTTTCACTTGACCATGCAGAGGAAGTACATCGTGAATCTCAAGAGATTAATGACCCTGCATGGGATTGTACACTAATCAAGCTGATGAAGGAACGTGGCAGTACTGTAGTTAATCCAATCTATGAATGGACAGATCAGGACGTTTGGGATTATATACGCAGAGAAAATCTGAAAATCAATCCTTTATATGCACAAGGCAAATTGAGAATCGGATGTATCTTGTGCCCTATGGCTTCGTGGTCTACTAAACAAAAAGAGATGGCTGAATATCCCAAATATAAGCAAGCCTATATCCATGCTTTTGATGAAATGCTTAAGAGACGAGAAGCACACGGACTTGAAAATAAATGGAAGAACGGCCAGGAAGTTTTTGAATGGTGGATAGAACAAGGCAAGCACGAATGCAAAGGACAATACAACTTATTTGACGAGGATATATACGGATAACCGCAGCTGAAAATAGGGCATATTACGGGACAATTGGTTAAGACCTTTTGGCTACAAGGAATTTATCACAGAAGACTTTGAAAGCCATTGTATAGATCCCCCTGGTGAAATCCCAGGGGAGAAAGGAGCTTCGAGGGGGATGAGCGAAGTTAAATGGATATCTATTGCAACGGACATTTTTAACGATGAAAAGATGTGCACTATTGAGAGTATGCAGGATGGATTAAGCATTGAAGTAGTGTGGTTTAAAATCTTATGTTTGGCAGGAAAGTGTAACGAAAATGGCTACTTAATGATAAGCCGAGAAATACCATACACAGAGGAAATGATGGCCAAATATTTTCGTATGGATATTGGAATCATACGAAGAGCGTTAGAAATCTTTCAAAGTCTTAGCATGATTGAGATTGTGGATAACATTTACATGATTTCTAATTGGATGAAATATCAAAATAACACTGAGTTAAGTCACATAAGAGAAATGAACAGACTTAGACAAGCCAGATATAGAGAGGCGCAGAGAGCATTAAAGGACGGAGTAAATAGTAACGTTACATTGTCACAAAAAGATAACGTAACAAGTCACGATTTTTGCTCTATATGTAATATGTCTTATGTTGATGTTTATAAGACTATTATTAATTACTTAAATAGTAAGACAAATAGTAATTATAGATATACAACCAAAAAGAATCAGACACTTATCCATGCCAGATGTGAAGAGGGTTACACGATAGATGATTTCAAAAAAGTCATTGACAAGAAAAGTGATGAGTGGCTGAAAACGGATATGGAAAAGTACTTAAGACCGGAAACGTTATTTGGAACAAAGTTTGAAGGTTATCTGAACCAAAAAACATCAAATAAAAAATCGAAAAATGCTTTTTCAATGATGATGAAAACAGAGCAGATAGATAATGACCTGGAAGCGATGTTGTTAGATAACTAACAGGAGAATAGTAATATGCGGAAAAGAAGAGAAGGTCAAAGAGCAAGTGCTAAAAGAATAGCCGCCGTAAGGAAGTTTGATTATCTACAAAATTTGAAAATGTCAGAGCAGCAGAAAAAGATGTGGAATAGAAAACCTTATGGGGTGGGAGAAAAATGAACATAAATCAGATCCTTGAAAAGCAGAAGAAAGAAAAAGCAAAGGCTTATAATGCCGAATATTACAAGAAAAACAAAGAAAAAAAGAAAAAGTATGCTCATCAGTATTATTTGGATAACAAGGCAGAAATAAATGAAAGAAATAAAGAATGGGCAAAGAATAACACAGCAAAAAGCAAAAAGATTTTCTGTAGGAAAAATGATGTTCTAGCCATTTTAAGGAAGCAACGTAGAAATATAGGGGATAATTCATACCACCTTCTTGTTGATGAATTGGAGAAAGTTGATAAACACATTTTTAAGGTTTGACCGGAATGAACAGAAAAGAAACTACTGATTTTTTAACAAATCTTATTATTAGGGACAGATTATGCGATAGAAAATACTATGCAAAAGAAGTAACGCTGGATTACGGAACAAGGCATAGCAAACGAGTTGATATTATGCAGTACTCACCTAAAGGAACTACATATGTATCTGATATTGAGCAGGGTTATTTTACTTGTTATGAAATCAAATCTTGTATTCAAGATGTATATAGCGGAAATGGTCTGAATTTTTACGGCGAGAAGAACTATATCGTCACGACGATGGAAACATATAAAAAACTCTTAGAAGATATTACAAGTGATAAACTGCAAAACCATATTAAGAGCTTTATGGGGATTTCCATGGAAGATACATGTCCGTATTTTGGAATAATAGTCCCAGTACCATATTCGAATGATGTTAGAAAGAAAAGCATTGAAGAATTTGAACATCCTACATCATTAGATTCAAATGTAGGGTGGACAACAAGCATTATATATCCACAGTGTCAATTGTGGCACAGAACAAGAAGCACAACCGAGCTATTGTTCTGTATGCTGAGATCAAAACATGCAAATTGAGGGAAAGAGGATATGGAAAAAACATGCAGAACATGCAAGTGGTTTGAAGAACTCCCTTTTGTTGATACAGGAATATGTGTAAATGATGAGAGTGATTATGGGCATTGTCCAATTGATTATATGGAGAATGATACCTGTAAATATTGGGAAGAAAAAGAGTAAAAAAAAGAGAGGGGAATTATGGGGGAACAACAAAGTATTTTTGATTATCTTCGCCAACCTTTTAAAATTCAAAAGCCAATAAGACTTATTGAATTATTTGCTGGTTATGGCAGTCAGGCAATGGCAATGGAAAGGTTAGGTGTCAAATTCGAACATCACAGAGCAATAGAAATTGATAAGTATGCGATGGCAAGTTATAACGCTATCCACGGAACAGACTTCGTACCTACTGACATTTGTTCAATGAGGGGGGGTGATTTAGGGATAACGGATAAAGATAAGTACACCTATTTACTTACTTATTCGTTTCCTTGAATGACCTTGCACGGATCTTTCAATAGCAGGAAGACAGGCTGGGATGGAAAGAGGCAGTGGAACAAGGTCGGGCCTTTTATGGGAAGTAGAAAGACTCTTGAAAGAGTGTAAAGAACTTCCTGATGTAATGGTTATGGAGAATGTTACGGAAGTCCATGGATATAAAAACAAGGCACATTTTGAAGAGTGGATTTCGTTTCTTGAGAGTCTTGGCTATTCAAATTATTACCAGGACTTGAATGCAGCAGATTTTGGAGTGGCCCAGCATAGAGAACGCTGCTTTATGGTTAGTATTTTGGGAAATTACAACTATAAATTTCCAACAACTATTCCACTGAATACGGTTATGGCCGACTACTTGGAGGAAAACGTGGATGAGAAATATTATGTAACATCCCAAAAAGCATACGATTTAATCGTAAAACTTATTGACGATGGAACTCTTCCACAGGACAATCCTGACGAACGAACGAACGAACGAACGAACGAACGAACGAACGAACGAACGAA
>AUXO011502594.1_pt1 | contig 19420 bp, 26 predicted proteins | sample 768731 | NCBI WGS metagenome assembly AUXO01 (sample SAMN02715735, study PRJNA202380) | gut metagenome | biome: sheep rumen | host: Ovis aries | place: New Zealand: Palmerston North
TTGACTTTTTTCTTATAGTATGAGATAATTATAATGTAAGAGAAAGAGGTGTTAAGTTATGAAATTATACTTACAAAAAAATTACAATGGAACATTTGCTATTGCTATGGAAAACCCTAGCAAAAATGAGATGTTTCCTTGTGATTACATTGTCTTAATGGACGAAATTCGTGGGACAATGCCTTACAAAACACTAGTTGACCTAGTTGTTGAAAAGTTCGGTTGTAAAAAGTTAGTTCTTGACTTTTAACAGCCGACTAAAAAAAATAAAAAAAATTAAAAAAGTGTTGACATTAAAAAGCAAAAGTGCTATAATATAAATGTAATAAAGAAAGGTGAGTGATTATTATGGCTAAAAGAAAATCTAATGTTGTAAAGGTTGTTGTTGACAAAAATGCAGCACAATTTATGAGAACTGCTGCAAATCTTGCTAGAAAGGGTAAAACTAACAAGAAATTACACGGTCGTAATGCTAACCCAAAAGCACTTAAATACGCAATTTAGCGTATTTTTTATTTTTAAATTATGATACACCTGGCAGCGTTGTTGAGCGGCCGGCGGGCGACCGCATCAGGCCGTCAAATAACTGTAAAGATCCTGTCAAGAAAATGTCAAATTAAAAATGATTACTTTACACTTACTTAACGCTCCCAAAATTCCGATACGCCAGGGTGCGTTGTTAAATAAAACCTAATGAAAAAAAAAATTAATTTTTTTTTAAAAAAATACTTGACTTCTTTTTTAAAAAGTAGTATAATTATTATAGTAAATAAGAAAGGAGTAAATAGTTTAAAAAAATATTTTAAAAAAAATTAAAAAAAAAAACTATTGACTTTTTAAAAATAAAATGTTATAATAATAATGTAATAAATAAGAAAAGCAATAGTTTAAAAATAAAAAAAATAAAAATATTTAAAAAAAACTATTGACTTTAAAACTTATTTATGATATAATATAAATGTAAATAAGAAAAGAACTTATTTACAAAAAGCCAATAAAAGAAATGGAGAGTGATTATTATGGCTGAAACAAAAAAAATTACTAAAAGAGAGGTTATCAATGATATGTTATCAAATGAAACTATCAAAGGTAATGAAATGTATGTTAATTATTTAACACATGAATTAGAATTGCTTGACAGAAAAAAAGCAACTGATGTAAAAACAAAAAATCAAGTTGCAAATGAAAACCTAAAAGAAGTTATTGTAAATACTTTACAAGAACTTGACAAAATGGTTACTATTGCTGAATTACAAAAAGCAAATGAAGAGTTAAGCACTCTATCTAATCAAAAAATCTCTGCTTTACTAAAACAATTAGTTGACGCTGAAATTGTAAAGAGAGATAAAGACTCAAAAAGAGTTACAAGATTTGGTGTCTAATCTCTGTAAAGTGTAAACTGTAAAGTTTACACTTTTTTTACCCCCTCGGCTCACTTGCGATCGCCTTCACCCCGCATTTTACAGTAAATTTACATGTCAAGATTATGTCAAGAGAAAAAGCGAACAATTGTGCGGCTGCCGCATTCCCATAATTAAAAAATAAAAAACTTTAATTTTACTATTGACTTTTTTATTAAAATATAATATAATAATAATGTAAGGGAGAGAGTGATACCTATGAAAAAATATTCAAAAAAAGAAATTAAAATTATTCAAGATTTTATCAATACTAATATTGATAATGATATTAAAGTTAAAACTGATATTGAATACTCTTGTGATATGTATGAAGAAATCATCTATCTAGGACCAAAAAGTTTTGTTTGTGAAAGTTTTGATAATTGGTTTAATCAAAAGTTTGAAAATGGCGAAAAGTACAACAAAAGACTAATTGCTATTTTACACGAAATTGGACACATTATGACACTTAATGAAGAAACTCAAGATGATAGAGAGTTTAGATACGCATTATTACTATTACAAGTTGATAATATTTCTATTGACGAATTAAATTATCAATATTATGAAATAACTGCCGAATTAGACGCTACTACTTGGGGTTATGAGTTTTACAAAAATAATTATGAATTATGTCAAGAATTAGTAAAGGAACTTAATTTATAGTCAAGTTCCTTTTTTGCTTTACATTTACTTGACGGCTCGCGGGCGCAGGTCACGAGCCGTTCGAAACAAAAGAAAATAAGTGTCAAGATTTTGTCAACCAAAAGATCCAGATCTTTACATTTACTTTACATCCCAAAATTAAGGCGATACACGTGGCGGCGTTGCTAGGTTAATTCTACTTGTCGCAAAAAATGAGATAACTAAAAAATTTTTTTAAAAAAATTAAAAAAATAGTTGACTTATTTTAAATAATTTGATATAATTATAATGTAATAAAGAAAGGAAAGGAAAAATAAAAAAAGAAAAAAAATTAAAAAAATAGTTGACTTTTAAAAATAAAAATGATATAATATAAATGTAATAAAGAAAGGAAACAACATAACTTACTTAATTAAAAAAATGTTAAAAGTTAATGAAAAACTCTTGACAAATTAAGTAAGTTATGATAAAATATAAATGTAATTTGAAAGGAAAGGAATTGATATTATGGAAAAGAAAATTACAAAAAGAGATAACTACAATGCTCTAAAAACTATTGTAGAAGAAATCGGTAGAACTGATTTAGTGGAATTTATAAACCACGAAATTGAATTACTTGATAGAAAAAAATCAAGTGATACAAAAACTAAAACTCAAGTTGAAAATGAAAACATTAAAAATGTTATCGTTGAAACTTTAAGAGATTTAGGAAAGGCATCTACAATCACTGAATTGCAAAATGCTAACACTGAATTAAGTGCTTTATCAAATCAAAAAATTAGTGCTTTATTAAAGCAATTAGTTGATACTGAAATCGTTGTTAGAGATAAGAACGAAAAAAGAATTGCTACTTTTAAAGCAAACTAGAATTAAGGACTTTAAGTCCTTAATGTAAAGACTTGACACAAACAAAAGCAAGTCTTTACATTAGGGACTTAGGATAAACCCTAAGGTCGTGTGGCGTACCTCAACAGGCCCAAGCTTTACTATTCAAGGTGGCGGCAATGGCGATTTTATACAACCATTCGGTGGGGACTTTTGACGATATCAAAAGGCATAAGAACTTGACAACCTAAGTGTCAAGTTCTTTTTTTTACATTTACTTGACGGCCCGCTGACTTGCGCACCGGGCCGTAAAATTCTATTATAACACATTCCGCAGATTTTGTCAATAGAAAAATGATAAAAAAATTTTTTTATTTTTTTCCTAAAAATACTTGACTTATTTTCTAGATGTGGTATAATTATAATGTAAGGAGATGATAGTATGAAAGATATTTATTCAATGAATTGGGTTGATGTTTGCATAGCACCTAATTTAACACTTGACCAAAAAATCACTTTATTAAAATTTTTATTAGAAAGATAAAAAAACTATTGACAATAATTCTATAATGTGATATACTTATAATGTAAGAAAGAGAGAGTGATTAGTATGTTAGATTACAAAATCAATGGAAATGTTATTGAAATGACACTTGAAAATGGAAAAGTTGTTAAATGCTCTACTAAATGGGCTGAAACATCTATGAAAAACCTTGAAACTGATATGGAAGATGTCCTTCTAATGTTCCTAGAAGATAATGGTTATCTTCAAAATGAAGAACAAGAAGAACTTGACACAAAAGCAAAAGGTGTTAACAAACAAGTTGTCAAGAGTGATAAACCTAGAAAAAAAGTAGTTAGGGAAAGAAAACCTAATGAAGATAAAGAATACATTATTGGTATAGTTGCGGAATTCCTTGAGGAAACTTGTCAAAATGTAGTTGTTGAAAATGTAGGTAAAATCATCACTTTTAACTATCATAATAAACAATTTAAGTTTGATTTAACCGAAAAAAGAGTAAAAAAGGTTGATAAATAGGCGGAAATGCCTATTTTTTTATTAAAATAATGTCAAATAATGTAAATTTACACTAATTTGACGGCGCGACCATGGTCAAATTGCGCCGAATTCGTGTATTTTCAAGTATTTTTAGCAATTTTTACGCAAAAAACGCAATTTTTTACACTTTTTTACATTTCCCAATATTAAATCATCGGCGCGTGCCTGACCGGCATGGGCCGAACCGCGTACATCGTTATATGGGCCAAGTTTTTAGTTGTTAGGTCCGCCTTTTCCCAACAGAAATATAAAATCCCATAATGCGGCAACCCAGATCATACTATTATATGATCTGATCTCATAGATCTATCATCGCGAACGCCGCACTTGACAATTATATAAAAATATATTATAATATAAAAAAAGAGCTGTTAAACAACAGCCTAAAGTAATAAAATTGACAAAATAAATAATATATGTTATAATAAAGAGGGAATATAATATAATATATATAATAATAATACTTTCCCATTATATTATATAATATTTTAATAAAAATATCAATAGCAGAATAATAAGACAAAATAAAAATGCGGCAATCGACACCGCATTATTTTATTTGACAAATTAAAATTTTTATTTTTAAATCCGATTAAGGATCCTCAATTTCAATATCGCATCTCTTCGAGATGCTTAAATTGAAACAGAGGCTCTGTGCCTTCGGCACGTAGTAGGTAAAAAATAGTAAAGGGTAGAAAATCGTAATTTGTTTTTAATAATAGTTATATAGGACGCGGTCGCGCACCACACATACACCAAATTACCAAATCCACAAATCTCCAAATTACCATATAATATATTATATTCTATCATTATATATTACCTATTATACTCTACCTATTACCTACTATATCTTCTATATTTTTACTCATAGCAACTTATGCAATTTTTATACATTCCCATATATATAAGGGAATGTACAATTTTTGCACAACTTTTTGCTATTCAAAAGTTAATTGCGGAGTCTTTTCTCCTCTTTTAATTAAGTAAGTTCCTCTAGTTACTTTATAACCAATTGCCGCTTCTAAATCACTTTTAAATGCCATAAATCCTGCACCTGTTAAGTTTTTTAATTCTCTAGTTAAATCATATGCATCTGCTTTACTAATTTCACCTGCATCTACCATTTGCGCAACGAGTATTTCTTTTTCTGCATCTGTACTAAAATATTTTTGCATTAAATTCTTTTTTATTTCTTCTTCTGCGGGAGTGAATGGAACTAAATCAACTACTTTCTTACCATCTATAATTTGTTCATCTGTTTCTTTACATCATTGATATATACAGCGGCCATGTTGACCAAAATCTTGAAAAGGTTTACCATATAAGTCATTGCGGGCGGCAAGAGCATAACGATATATAGTGCCATCTTTTACTGTTATATCATTACCATATTTTAATATTATTTTATTAGCAACATTTTGACTTGAATCTAAACCAGATTTATCTCATTCTTCTTCAAAGTGTTTTTTTACTAATTCTCTTTGCTCTCCTCTTTTCTTTTGATATGCGGCGGCCGGTTCGTATATCTTTTTAACGAGAACGCCCCCGTAAACAACCTCGAATTCACAATAGTCCCCTAAATCTTCTAAATAGCGCCCCTTATTATGGCGGAAAGTGCTTTCTGATACCCCGAATCATTTAATCAGGTCTTTAATTGGCATACGCCCCAAATATAAATTCATAAGTTTTACCTCCTGTTTATTATATATAAAAAATGGAATGATGCGGTTTGCATAATTTGTCCAAACTATGCAAAAATGAACTTTTTATTACCGTCTTTTTCGAAGTTTTTCGTATTTTTCTTAAATTCCCCGTCTTTTTAAAATTGTCAATTTTTAAATGAACTAGATAAAAAAAGGACTAAGCGTCCTTTTTAACTCTCTTTTCTACTAGGTCTATTTTCATTTCTTTGCCATTAAATTTAAAGGTTACAATTTTACCAATATTTTCAACAACAACATCAGTAACATTATCTAATCCCTCTAAATATTCTGCAAACCCCGCAATTAAAGCTTCTTTATCAGGATTAGCTTTTCTTTCAACTTTTCTTTTTGCTTTTGTTTTACCTTCTGCTTTATGGATTGATGCGGTTACTTTATTCTTTTTTGCTTTTTCTTCTAGAGCGTCTTGTTCATCATTTGCCATATACCCCATATCTTCTAACCAAGTTAAGATAGCATCTTCCTCGCTTAAATCTAATGCGGCGATTTGTTTATCAATGTAAGCCTTAGCAACTCTTTTTACATCTCCATTATCTAAAGTGATAACATAAACTCCATTAACTAATTCATATCTTTCCATAACTATCAATTCCTTTCCTATTTATTTTTTATTTTCTATATATATTATAATATATTTTTTAAAAAAAATCAAGAAGAATCGTATGGCGGCGATCCTTCTAATTATATTCTAATATCATATAATGCTGAGTCTAATTCAGATAGTATAATTGCACTGTCTATATAACTACAAGCTTCAAAATTTTCATTATCAACTTTTCCATTATATATATTTTTCCAACTTTCTTCATCAAACCAACCCTTATTTAATTTATGGATAATATTGTCTACCGCATCACACATTTTTAAATAAGTATCTAAGTTTTGAAATACTTCTATCTCATGCTCATTTAATATAAATTCGCATTTTTCATATATATATTCATCAGAAGCATTCTCTTCTACATATGCCTCTTTTATTATTTCCCATAGAGTATTTATAAGATAGTCAACACTAATATATGTCTTCGGTTTATTTGCAATTTGACATTCTAAAGCTTGTCTTTGAGTATATACATTATCATCAGCGTCTATTATTAAAGACTCATTTACATATCCTTTTCTAACTTCCCTGCGGAAATTATATAGGTCTAATGCAATCCCTTCATATTTATTTAAGTTCATTATCTTTCGTGCGGCATCCATGTTTTTTACAATTAGTTTTGCTTTCATTATACCCTCCTTATTTATATATATGAATATCAGGATATTTGTCTAATTTATCTAAAACTTCTCTATAAGTCATTCCCGCATATATATTATCAAAATCAGTTCTAAGCCAAGGGATTTGTTTTCTATTATTTATATCTTCAATAGTAAAAGGTGAGTTATTATATCCATATCTTGGAGTTTTTAAGAAATCTCCTGCTTCAATTATTACTTTTACATAGTGATTACCTTCGCAATATGGCTCTCCTGCATTATGTTCATATGGAGCATCATTCCAATCATCTCCCCAAACTAATGTTAAATCATTTTTACTAAACCATAATTTATAAGTTCCCCAAGTGTCATCTTCTACATAACATAACTTATAATTATCATATTCATTATCGGCTTCAAGATATTTTGCTAATTCTTCAATATTGTAGCAAGGGTCTTCCATTTCTTGACCGCCATAATTTTTTCCAATCCAATCTAATATTCTTTCGTACATAATAATCACCTTTCCTTTTAATATGTATCAATGTCTGTTATAATACTTAAATGACTATCTCTTTCATTATAATCAAAATCACTGTTATATTCAACATCCTCTATATCTTCTCCAACTCTTGCGAATTCATAATCATCTAAATCATAAATGAAATGTTCTATAAAAGATATATCATCATATTCAGGATACCATTTAATCCAATCCCAGCCTACAATTTTAGTGCCGTCTTCATTTAATTGCTCAAAATCATATGGAATGAATAAGTCCTTTTCTTTTAATTCCTTTTCTAATCTTTCCATACTTTCCTTTTTAGTGCAAATTCTTACTTTTGAACGATAACCCATAATAATCACTCCTTTTCTTATTTACATATATATTATATAATATTTTTATTAAAAAATCAATTATTTTAATTTATGTCCTCTAATAGAATATTACTCTCTGTAACTTTTCCATTTGGATCCGTTGATACATATATAGCTTCTTTATCATTATTTTTAAGAGCTAATTTAGCATATGCACATAATTCGTCAATTAGATTTTTAAGACTTTCTGCTTTTTCGTAACCGTCATAATCGAAACCTATATCAATTATCATTTGAAGATAAGCATCTTTAATTTTAATTTGTCTATCTTTATCCATAGTTACCCTCCTAAACATAAAGTTCTCCATCTATATATGCTTGTGCGGCAAATGCATCTGATTTAAACCAACCAAATCTTTTTAATGCGGCATCGATGCTTTCAAAATCTGCTACATATTCATAAGCTAGTCTGCCATCTCTTACATCTTGTAATTTAACACAGATACAATTAGAAGGTTCTCCTTCTTCGCCATCTGCTAATCTTACATCAACAATTTTATAAATTCCTTTGCCCCAAGCTTCATTGTTTACCCATTCAATTTCTTCATAATACATATTTATCACTCTCTTTCCAAATATTTATCTAAATTGTAAATCCAAGCATCTAAGTCGATTACTATATATCCATCTTTTGTTTCTAACTCCCCGTATATTATATAAAATGGAATATTTTTTAAAGATTTTGCAATCTCTGTTGTATTAACTTGCTGTATTTTTGCTTTTTCCATATCTTTCTTTTCTCCTTATCTTTTATTTACATATATATTATATAATATTTTTTAAAAATAATCAATAGATAAAAAAAGTATGTGGCAATAGATATAAAGCTGCTTTATATCTACCAACCACATACTTATTATGCTAATTCTGCTGCATATATTTTTAATTGATTACTTCTTACAGGATTTCTTAGTTTTCTTAATGCTTGATTTTCAATTTGTCTAATTCTTTCTCTTGATAAATTCATATCTGCCCCAACTTCTTCAAGAGTCATTGGTTCAGTATCATTAAGTCCAAATCTTTTGATAATAACTTCTTTTTCTCTATCTTCCAAACTATCTAAAACTTTCATAATTTGTTCTTTTAGGTCAGCTTTTGCAGCAGCTGCACTTGGACTTTCAAACATCGGATCTTCTACTAAATCTCCTATTGTTGTATCTTCGTCTTCTCCAATAGGTGTATCTAAAGAAACAGTGGCTATATTATAATCATATATGTCCTTAACTTCTTCTTCTGTCATATCTAATTTTTTAGCAATTTCTTCATTTGTTGGGACTCTTCCTAAACTATTTAATAAATCTTGCTCTGCTTTTTTTACTTTACTAATTTTATCTACAATATGTGCGGGAATTCTAATAGATTTGCCTTTTACAATTATTGCTTTTGATATAGCTTGTTTAATCCAATAAACTGCATATGTTGAGAACTTATATCCCAATGTATAATCAAATCTGTCTACAGCGTCCATTAAACCAAAAGCTCCCTCTTGAATTAAATCTGTGAAACTTAATCCACACCAATTTTGATATTTTTTTGCAACAGACACAACTAATTTTAAATTATGGTTAATTATATCTTCGCGGATGGCTGGATCATTGGTTTCTTTGAACTCGGCAAATTTATTTTTTTCCTCTTCTGGAGTATATAATTTATACTCCCCTATTTTTTTTAAATAATCTTGTAATCCATTTACATAATTTGCAGTAGGTTTCATATAATCACTCCTTTTATAAGTAAATAAGGACAACTTGCGTTGCCCTTTTACTATCTGGAGAACTTTCCTAGATTTGTATTGCGACTTTCAGCCTTCTCCATCCCTGGTCCCGCATTTATTTTATTAAGATTAGTTAGCTAATGTATAAGTAACTTTTTTGCCGTCTTTGCCTTTAGCAACTCTTCCATCATCAACTAATTTCTTAGCTAATGCAGATGCTTTTTGTCCTGAAGTTAAATTGAATTCAGCAACGATTGCATCGATTGTAACAGCTGCATCAGAATTTGCTATGAAATCATAGATTTTTTCAACTAATTCTGCATTTTCAATTTGAGTTTTAGTTGGAGTTACTCTTTTCTTAGATACTAATTCAATTTGTTTGTCTAAGAATTCTACAAATTCAGCCTCTCTAGGATTTCCTTTTACGATTTCCTTTAATTCGTTAAAATAATCTTTCTTTGTCATTTTTTCCATAATTAATCACCTCTTAAACCTTTCTTTCTTTAAATTATTTTTAATGACTTCCTATACAATATATTGTATAGTATAAATGTAATAACTTTTCTTTTTTATTACACTTATATTATATAATATATTTTATAAATAATCAATATAGAAAGGATTTTGCAACCTTCGCACATCAATAGCACGATATTATTTTATCTATATTGAGTGGACTATTCAGGAGTGAGCTTCAATACTAGATGTTTTTGATAAAGGAGAACTCTGATTAAGTATTACCCTGACCCACTCAGCGGGTTCCGCAAACTCCTTATATATTAAGTATTATGGGGTGTGCAGTTTCAATCACACGGCGTCGCTTACAGGTTGCGGTTAGCCTTGTTTTTGCTACTAAGTAGCTTTGGAAGATGGTCCTCCCTCGTCCTTTTCCCACGACTTCATTTTCTTTTCGACTTTTAATGCTTGTCTACCCATAATCTTATAATTTTCTTTTTTCTTTTTCTATAATAATTATATAATATTTTTTTTAAATAATCAATTAAGGAAGTTCTTTAACAAAAGAATAATTTTGGTATTCCTCATACTAAAGTATTTAATTAGTAAACTTCAGTCACTAGAGAGTAAGAAGCCTCCTTAGGATAGCTAGTCCTAATTCTTCCTTACCCAGATTAACTCCCAAGGCTAGATGAGATTGGTACTCACGACTTTCACAGGCATTTAGGCTAATATGGATTTAAATTCCATTCCATTCATGCAATTCGGAAATGTATGCAGATTTCTGCTACTCGCACTATCTTCCATTCTTATACCCTATTACTAGGTTCAACTGCATAATTGCTTATTGGTATTGACAAGGTTTTCTCTAACCCTCTTACCACCACAGTAAGTAGGTACCTTGCTCTCTCTCTTACTAACAGGCTTCTGTTAATAAGCCGTCGAAATGACAACAATAGGAAGATATACTTTATTTAAATAATTAAACCTCCACCTCAAACTTTCTTTTGAGTGATTAGCTCATCTTATAACAATCGTTACCTTTTGTTATATCTCCATCCATTTAAAAATTCCTTTTTAAACTAAGAAGTTGAAAGTTTAGTCCATCATTGTATCTTCCAATACAATTTTTTCAGATGGTTCAAAATTATTCGTTTGTCAAAGAACTTTCTTTTTTATTATATATATATTATATAATATTTTTATATAATAATCAATATATTTTTTATAAGAGAGAACCAAGTAGATTTGCATCTCGATCACCCTGATTTATTACTCTCTTATAAAAATATCATAGGAGGGACATATTATGCACCTTGTCCCGGCAAGGCTGGTTTTATGTTACTTTTAAAGAGTTGGAACATCACCACCGCAGTATCTCTATAAATAAATTCCATTGAAACGGATTGTTCACATCATAGGTTCATCGGTTCTTTTTATTTGCTATTGAATAGCATTATGGCTTCCCTCACCTACGTCTTTCATATATATTATATGTCTTTGTGTCCGCCATTAAGTAAATCAAATAGGCACCTGATTAATCCAGTAATATTTATCGCTTTGTATTGATTTACTTAATGCCAGATACAAAAGGTATCTAACATTTATTACATTATTATTATATAATATTTTTTAAAAATAATCAATAATATAATAATGGGAGGTAATCAAGATTTTTTAAATCTTCACTAATATATATGAAATGCAGTAGTTAGTTTAAGTTACTCCTGCATTTCAATAAAATTATTTATATAGATTAAACGGGTTTTGATCTGCGTTCCTTTTTAAAAGGGATTAGCTGACGCGGGCACCCGCTAAGCCAAAATCTATATATACAAAATCTCTTTTTTTGAAGGGGAGAGTTTTTGTTCTAAGAGAACCCCTATCTATTAATCTGCAATTGAGAATATTGCTTTATTTTTTTCAGTTACTTTAACAACTCTGTTTGAGTCTACAAGTTTCTTTAATAAAGCAGAAATCTTTTGAGTTGATAAGTTTGCTAAAGTTGCATTTGCTGACATTAAATCTGCTATAGAAGCTGGTTTATCAAGTTCTTGTAAAGTATTATATATTACTTCTACTGTTTCAAGATTTTCTTTTTGAGTTTTTGTTAAAGTTGTAGCATTACGAACTGATTTCTTATCTAATAGTTCAATTTCATGTTCACAAAACTCTACTATATCAAGACGATTAGCTAATTTAGCCATTTCTATAATATCAGTATATTGCATTCTCTTAGTTATTCTTTTTTCCATTATTATCAATTCCTTTCCACATATATTTCCAGTTTTACCGACCTCTAACACACCCTCAGACTAGAAAACTGAACTAATTCCATTACACTTTTAATTGGCGAGTGGGGATACCCATTAGTCAAGATTGCCCACTTATCCATAACACAACTTATATACTTTAATCGTAGTTGCCAAACGATTATGGTTTAAAGGACTACCATTTCCTATTATTCAATTTGTGGCTCAGTTTGCATTGCTTTTCACGGTCGCAGGAAGAGCCTGATCCGACTAAGTCTTCATCTAATTGTTGTAAGTATATATCTTACATTTTGCAAGAGATTTGGTGCTTAGTAACCAATGTTATAACTAGTGTTTTTTGTATTCACGACGACTTAATAAAATTGGTTCCCGTCAGAACTTCTCGCCACCGACTATGTCGTGCTTACTCTCTCGCATTTTATTAAGTTATAAGCAGTGTTCGCTTCACTGGTTCTTTTTTATTTCTTTTCTTTATTACATATATATTATATAATATTTTTTATAAAAAGTAAAATAATTTTTTTAATTTTTATTTTACTTTTTCTTAACTTTTCTATAATAATTATATAATATTTTTTTAAAATAATCAATTAATATTTATTATTAACCCATATTAGGAAAACTAATTGTAAAATCTTCATATTGTATAGTGTTAATTTGAGAATTATTTTCTTCTTCTTCTTTCTCTTCTGGCTTTTCCCATACTGTTTCATAATCTGATTCATAGTCATCGCCCCAATGATGTTCAACTCTAACACCATCATGAGCTTCTGCCCATTCTATTGCAGAATCTTCGCCCCAGTCAGTTTCGTATAGTTCATCACCATCTTCGTCGTATACTCTCCAATCTTCCCAAGACTCATCGTTTTCATACCAATTATCATTTATATGACCTTCTCCATTATAATTTTCATAGTCCCCACAATCATCTGATCCGTGGTAAGCATCTCCGCATCCGCATGGACAAAGAATTACTTCATTATAAATTTGAAAATCAGGATAATTATTTTCTTCATTGTCTTTTAATAACCATACATAATCAGAATCATATTCTCCATATCCATATTCTTCATGAATTCTATATGCATTTAAATGTACATTTGTTGAACCATATCTTACCCAAACATTTTCTTTATTTAATTTTTCAGCAATATATGTTTCTACTTTTCCTCTTAACATTTTACAAAAGTCTTCACTTAAATTACTTCTGCCCGGATAAATACTATTAAAATGAACAGCAGTAAAATTATCATTAACTGCAATAGTCATTCTCATTCTCTTATAACGAATATCTTTAAATTCATATTTATTATATAAATTGAATTTTCCATGATTATTCCAAATATAAGTAATAATAGTAGATTTATCAATAACTCCCGCAAGACAACCATCTGCGTGGCTTTCTTCATTATCATCTGCTAATCTATAACAAGAACACCAGCCATATGGATTTTCACTTGATAACATTATATCAACAGGATCAATAGACATAGTAAAAGTTGCAGTAACTTCTGAGTTTTCCCATATCCTTCCAATTGCAGTAACTAGTTCATCAGGAGCATTTAATTTACTTTTAAAAAAGTGTGTTAAAGAAGTTCCTTCATAAGCATAATTTGGAAAAACATATTTAATTATATCTTTTGTTTCCCAACTTATATCATGAGCTGATATTTTATTATTTTTAACATTCTTTAATGAAAGTAACCAAGGATAATAAGCTGGATAATCTCTTCCAAGCTCTAAAAGTTTCTTATCATATTCTTTATCTTCATCTCGATATATAATAGGAATATCAACTTTTAAATCTCCCATAAAATCAAATATATACTTTTTATTTTTAGCCCATTTAACAAGATATTCTTTAATAACACTATCTTTTAGATATTGTATTCCTATACCAGAATATTGTGCTATACATTTTGTAAAATCGGCAATATTAACCTTATCTATCATTGGTTTATATTCAATTCCTAATTCTTCAATTAAATCACTTTTCTTTAACATAAATATCAATTCCTTTCCTTTTTTTATTACATATATATTATATTATATTTTTATATAAAAATCAATTATGAAATTTTTTCATAATTGATTATTTCTTTTTCTACCAAATCTTCTATATCTATATCATTTTCTTCTATAAATTCTTCGGTTACTCCTAAAGCATCTGCTAAATATTCTATTTTATTGGTCATATAACCATACCAATTATCTACTCCCGCATTTTCTAAAATAGATAATTTTTCATTTGCCCATAATAAGTTCATAAGCTCTGTTTTACTTATTTTAACATAGTAATTTTCTTCATTATTCATATATAGACATATTCCTTTCTTTTATTTTCATATATATTATATTATAAATTAAATAAAAAAACAAGTAGAATTTTTATTCTACTTGTATTATTCACCTTTCTCAATTAAATATTTATTTGATACCGCCTTAAAAGAATTAACTCCATCCGCAGTTCTTAATACTACTCCTTCTCTAATAGATCCTGGATCTACTACTGACATTCCGTCTGCATAAGATACCATTTCTTCAATAGAATTAGGAAGTATAAAATGCTCTTCTAAAACAGGAACACAAGGAAGTCCATATACTGTTAATATATCTGTCATTTCTCTTGGATTAAATCTTTTTTTATAACCAGTTTTTGTATTACCTATGATTAAATTAAATACTTTTAAATCGTGACCAGATAAACCATAAGTTTTCTTTTGAACTCCTGCCCCGTAAGTTTCTCCTTGGATAGTTACAAAATCTATATCTTCGCAGTAATCTTCTTTAAAAGTAGTAAATAACACTTCTAATATATAATTTATATTATATTTATCAGCCATCTCCATATAAACATTCTCATCATAATAACATCTATCATTTATTTTTTCAGGTCTATCAAAACATACATTTCTTGAACATACATAAAATTCATCTTTCTTAATTTTATTGTGTTTATATGTAAAAGTTGTAGAAGTTCCATCTATTTTTTCAGTTACGAACCATTCAGTATTATCTGGTGGGAAAAGATTAGGTAGATTTTGAACTCTTTCTTCATCAGTTTTAACTACCCAGTAAGGCCAGAATGATGCCTTATTATCTGATTTTCTACCAATAAAGATAAATAATAATTTTTTACCCCAAGTTCTTTTATATAACCATCTAACTAATTTAGATTTTTTAAATAAATCTGCTCTTCTTTGTCTCATTTTGCTGTATTTATCAATATTTGATTTTCTTTTGTTGTCATCAGCAATAGCATAAGTTACTCCCAATTCCTCTGTTAGCGGAGTTCCTTCTTCATATTTATTTTCTTCCCAACCAAAGTCTGAAAAAGGCATTAATAAACCTTGAGAAATAAAATTACCTTTTCCTCCGAAAGTGTATTTTTGAGTTTTTATTTTATAATGTTTATGAATTAAAAAATCATATAATGGAATTTCAGGAACTTTTGAGTCAATTTCAAAATAAACTGCTAAATCTCCTGCTTTAAAAGTATTTTTTCTAGTCATGATGTGCCATCCGCCTACAACAGCAGATTCACAGTTATCTGAACCTTCAATAGGTTCAATTCTATCAATTTTTGCAACATATGCAAGTTCTCTTTGTTTAGTTTTTGGATTTATCATAATTGTCACCCTTTCCTTTCTTATTCTAATTCAATAAAATTATCAAATAAACAAGTAAATTGTTCTGTTAATTTAATATCAGTATGATAATGACCAAAATACCAATGTTTAAAAGTAATTTTATTTTTTAATTTATCTAATACTTCTTCTGATGCATGAGTAATATCTCTTAATTCACCACCATGCGTACATAAAAAACCTCTATGAGAATGAAAAACACTATATGGACAACAGTGAGTAAATATATAATCATATTCTCCAGTAATTTTCATTATATCTTTTTCAGTTATTTGTTCTTGCGGCCACCAGCTTAATCCTTCTTTTCTCCAAGCCCTATCAATACTATCGGCGCCGCCTAAACAAAGTCCTTTCTTTCCATTTATATTTAATATAGTTCCTCTAGGACAATAATGTATATGTTCGCTATTATTATATATTCCAGTAGCGTTCCAATTATCTATAATATCAAAGTTTTCATGATTACCATCGATCCAATATAAATTAACCCCATTGCAATTTCGTTCGTATTGTTTTATCATATAACGAGCATCATTTTGTTCTTTATTCCAAAAAATACCCATATCACCACAAACAATAATATTACTTTCAAAACCTAAATCAAATTTTTTAATGAAACGCCATATTTTACTTAGGTCACCATGACAGTCACCTGTTACAAACCATCTTTCTTCCATGGTAATCACTACTCCTTTCTTATTTTTCTATTGCAAAAGTATTATAAAATCCTAATGTTTCTAATATTTGTAATATTTTTGGTACATCTTCTAATAAATATAATTCAGCATTATCTTTTTGATTAGTTATTTGGATATCTGCATCAAAATCACAATCAATAATAAATTTTTTAAGATATAATCCTTTATTATCAATACAAATTATTCTTTTTTCCATATTTATCAATTCCTCTCTTAATTTTTATTACATATATATTATAATATATTTTTATAAAAAAATCAATAAAAAAAGAATAGTTAAAAACCTATTCTTCTATCAATTCAACACTGTCTATATGATAAGTTCCACAACTTTTTATACCTATATAGCCACCCTTATGGCTATAATTTAATTTAACTTGTTTCCCTACATATTCTTTTAATTGATTTATTAATTCAGTTTCATCTAAATAAACACAATATTCAGTTTCATCCCCCTGTGTTGTATATGCACTTGATTTTAAATAAATTCTATAACGATTAAAAATTACTCCTTCTTTATCTACTGCTGTAATAACCCCTTGATGAGTTCCTTCTGTAGCTGGATAATTAATAAAACCATGGACACATCCTATTATAATCATAATAACAGATAATAAGAAACCTGTTATCATTATTGTTCCTCCTGTTTCAAAATTACAATCTGCATCCAACATTACATAGCCTATAATTGTTAATATAATTCCTAATATCAATAATCCTATAATCATATTATTTTTTCGCTCCTTTTCTTTTTTACTACATATATATTATATAATATTTTTATATAATAATCAATTTGAAAATATTATTCCAAATAAAAAAGAGCGGCATAACGCCGCCCGGAAAGGGATTGAATGTAATAAATGTAGATATATATCTTTATTCATTTATTACAATTATATTATAACCAAAAATTTTCGTTTAAGCAAATTTTTGGTTATAATTTTAGTTGTTATAATATAAATGTAATTTATATTAAAAAAGAGTGATTATTATGTAGACCCGATCCATTCAAAATAGCCTACGCAAGATTCCATATAGCACATCTTGACTTCCAAAACGATTTATTTAATCGTATAATTTATTATATTAAAAATTTTTTCATTTTTCAAATATCTCTTTGGTAGCTCCAATAGGATTTGAACCTATGACTTCTCGGGTATGAACCGAGCGTTCTAGCCGCTGAACTACGGAGCTATATGGTTGCGGTGGGTCAGATTCGAACTGACGACCTTCTGGTTATGAGCCAGATGACTTAGACCACTGGTCCACCCCGCGATATTTTTATTTTTTCTTTTTAGTTTTCACTTCTTCTTTTGGCTTATGTGCCTCTAAATAATTATGGATAATTTTATCAATTTCATCTCTTGATATTTCTTTGCTCTCATCAATATAAACTGCATGAAAATTATTCCAAGTTAAAGTATCAATTTTAGACATAATATATTTCTTTTCTATTTCAGGTATAATATATGTTTGTTCATCTATAACAAATTCATAAGAATAAGTAATTATATATATACTATTCTTTATAGTTTGAGCAATATTATTTTCATTATGTCTTACATTTTTTCTTAATACAATTTTTGGTTTACATTCGATCCAGATTCTATATCCATAATCTGCAATTAAATGCCCGTCTAATTTAAAATTACGCAAATAATCTGACTCTGTTTTTTGTATTAATCGATCATCAGTAGAAGAACCTATATATTGAACATTACCAGCCTCGTCTATTGTATAATATTTATAAGTTATTTTAAAATTATAAAAAAGTAAAAATAATATAATTACGAAACCGATTATTAAACCAATAATTTTTTTAGTTTTCAATTTTAAACGATGTCTTTTTTTTAATACAACTGTCTCCATAAAATTATCCCTTTCATAAAAATCAGTAGGGCAAGAGGATTTATTACTTAATAAATCCTCTGCAACTTAATATATTTTCTCTTGGAAGAAATGAAAATATGAAATTGATATTATTTATAAAGCATTACAATTTCGCTTTTTAACGCCAAGTTTAGTAAAAACAGACTCACCACGAGAAGGTAATGACGCATAAAGTCCATATGAGAATTTTTTCTAATAGAAGAAGGAAATTCTCTAAACCGAAAACACTGTTAAAATAATTCAATTTGTCTATAATAAGAATATTTTATAATAACATAACTCGAGCTTATTATAGATTTCGTAAGTACCTACTAGCAGTAGCGGCCCTGCTCAACCACTGTTTTAGGTCAGCCACCTGAAAGAATGATAGTATGGTGCTAAATGCACTAACCAAACCCCTTTGTAAGTTTTAAGAACTCTTACAAACTTGACCAGCGGCGGAAACAAGAATTGAACTTATACCTTCTATATAGACGTGCTACCATTACACTATTTCGCCATATTTACAAGACAGATGATTAAAATGCCTAATAATCGGAAATCGCATTGCACAATATTTGCTGTATCTGTCTTTTATTTATCTATAATAATTATATGAAAAATTTTATAATTTTTCAAATATGATTTTCAAAATGGTCGGGAAGACAGGATTTGAACCTGCATCCTCTTGGCCCCAAACCAAGCCGTCTACCAAATTGGCTTACTTCCCGATTAACTGGCTGCCGCTGTGGGACTCGAACCCACGACCTAACGGTTAACAGCCGTGCGCTCTACCGACTGAGCTAAGCGGCAATATGGTGGAGATGACGAGACTTGAACTCGTGTCCAAAAATCAACTACTAATTAGAAATCTCATTCTTACCTTACAAGTTTTGTGTATACCGTTCTATCTATACTCTTTACCATATACAAATCTCAAGAGCAAGTCTATGCAAATAAGTAAATCATTAAAGGCGGCTGGCATAGATAGCTGACCTATAATGGCGGTCTTTGAATCGTTAATACG
>AUXO014001838.1_pt1 | contig 19409 bp, 26 predicted proteins | sample 768731 | NCBI WGS metagenome assembly AUXO01 (sample SAMN02715735, study PRJNA202380) | gut metagenome | biome: sheep rumen | host: Ovis aries | place: New Zealand: Palmerston North
GGGATATGATTGAACTCGCTCAGGATTATAGGAATGGGGATACTAAGATTGAATATAGAAATATATGGGAGTACTGTGGTGATGGTCGGTATGAGAAGAAATATGACGACGACTTTGGTGGGACTCTTGGATTAATGCCTTGTGACTTAATTTTCAAAGCACCAAGGGAATGGAAGAAGCACGATCATATATATAGATTTGCAACTCTCCGGGAAATAAAACTAAAATAAATTATGACAAAAATAACTTGTTATCTTGGACTAGGGAAGAAACTTAGAAATGGTGGACGTTATGGTATCCCCAGTACTTTTATCAAGAATCTAACCATCTCTGACATGGATGACCTCAGAGGATGGATGGATCTTTTGATGAAAACAGAAGATAAAAAGACCTGGGAGTACGTATATAATTTCACCGGACAGATTTCTAGCTTTAATATCGGCGTAGGGAAGAATGGAATAGACTATGCGGCAGTTACAATTTATGACAAAGGGAATTATCTGCCGTTCACTATATTCCTTTATGAAACGCCGGAACATAAGCTAAATCTTTACTGTCCGGAAAGAGGAAATCTACTGTATAAGATGGGAGATGTCAAAGACAGAATTCCAGATCTCTCACAGATTGACCTTTCTGACCGCGATGCTAGAAATTACCTGTCTCGGGTAAACTCATCAACCGGACCAGTCCGAGGTTCAGGTTCTGGAGAGAATTTTAAAAAAGCTGAAAACTATCATAGATATGCTTGGTGTATCCTAGGAGACACACATCCAGATAAATCTTGGATTAATATAAGCATCCTTGACTTGTATAATAACAATGTTCATATCGGGCCTGACAAGATAACGATCAACTTAGATGGGAATGAGGAAGAATATGTCTTGGGGATGTCTTATATGATTGAAGATTTTGAGTCAAGGGTAGTTCAGAAGACCCCCGCTACTTCTAGAAAAACTCCAGTTCGAAAACCAAAACAAGTAATTGGAGGAACAGGAAAAGAGCTTCTTATAGTTCATGATGATGCTGCGTCTTGGTTAAGCAGACTTTTTGGATATAAGACCAAGGGGGTTTTTACTAAGATGTCACAAAACAATCCAGATGTTCCAACCTTAGATGATCTAGGATTCTGTGATTATCCAATCTATCAGTTTGACAAAGGGGTTCTTTATGAGAAAACGATATGCGGTACTACAGACAGAGCCGTATGGAGATGTGATCATTTCAGCGACTACTTAGATTCAAAGGTAATAGCAAAAATAAAAAAGCTTTACCCAGGAATTTCGGCATCAGATATCTTCATGAGCGATGAGGACTAGGAAACAAAAGAGGGACTTAAGTGTTTCCCTCTTTTTTGTTCCTCAGTTTGTTCCACCATCTTTGAGCTCTTTTCCTAGCGTCAGCGGTGGACTCGATAATTGCAATCTTAGCTTCCGCCTCGTATTCCTGCTTTGCCATGTCCCAGTCAATGCTGGTCTTATGGCACATTGGGCACTCATACATAGGCCACTCTAAGCCCTGTTTCCAATATCGAATGTCCGTCGCTTTGTCAGCCTCGAAAGTACACCCACAGTCTTCGCATGTGACCTGTCTGTGGCTCTCAATGGTTCCGTTTGATATCTTTTTCATCTTATCGTTTTATATTGGTTTCATAAATAAGGCCTTTGGAATTTCTTAGACGGACTGTTTTCCTTATAGATGATATGAATACAATTTTATTATTAGTTGTAATCTTAAGAACATTACTGCCGGAATTTTCAACGGTAGTAAGATTTCAGAATCCAAAAGAGATATCACTACTTAACCCTATATCTGAAGAAGTTATAGGTGTAGCTCAAGTTAATCATTCTAGAGGGCTTCGTGGAATTCTTTTAAATAATGAATACTATGAAGTAGAAGAAAATAAAGCAATTGAGATGTCCGAATTTCTTCCCGATATACGGATAAAATATGATAAGAAAAATCCGATTGACCGAGAGATGACGGTGTATGTAGACTTTATCTTTAGAGCGGTTCTCTTTCAGCTAGGAGATGGAGATTATCAATATCTTCAGTTGACAGAGGAGGGAAATTTAAAACTTCTAGAATATATTACAACATTTGTGTTTCCATCTGATAAATTTCTTAAGACAATATACTTAGGCAATAGGTCTGTCTATGAGCATAAGAGTCAATGGGAACGATAAAAAAAAATAACTCATCCTTAGGTTAGGGTGAGTTTTATTTTACTATCCTATTCTTTTCTATCCAAGAACAAGGGATTTTTGCAATAACGGCTCCTATGATTATTTCTTCGGCCGTTACTTGATCGCTCGTTCTAATTTTTGTATTTTTGCCAGGCATAGAATCTAGCCCTTTAGGATTGACAAGGAAAGCTTTATATGGTTTTTTGTTTTCATGTATCTCTGGGTCGACAACTACACAATCTCCATCTTCGAGCGAAATTTTCCGGCCGTCGTGGAGAACTTGATTCATTAATGTGTTTCCAGAGATAATATATAAGTCTTTTCCTACCAGTGTCTTAGATTCACCGGAAGGAAGTATTATATGGTCAAAGTCAATCCGATATGGTAGTTTCTTTAGGTTCATAAAATAATCCCATTCTGTCACTATTACTGGAATCCATTTTATTTCCCGGCATTTTTTAATTATATAAATGCCAATCATTCCAAGTAGTACAATTAATATAAATATTTTCATTTCAAATATAAGGTTTTGCGCTTTTTATGTTTTGGTGGCCTTATTTATGGATTTAAAAATAAAATATATGAAAACAATAGATCTTGAAGAAATTTTCAAAAACTTAGACTTAAAAATTAAAGAAATTATTCCATCCTTGCAGAGATGGAAAAGCAAGGAAAAGTGCGTTAAGACAGAACATGTAAACTTGGAGGACTTTGGATTTTGTAAAGACGGCGAGCTTACGGAGGAAGACAGAAGGATTATAGAGAACTTTGAATCTTGGGTTGAGAAAAATGTTATAAAATCAGGAGGAACTAGCTATTGTGAAACCGATGGAAAGCTTTATATCAATGGTACCGAGGTTCCAGAAGATATTTGGAAACCAAGGGAAGAGGTATACCAAAGAATATATTCCCAGTTTGTATACCCAGCACCTGGAAATATAGAGAAGACCTTAGAGCATGCGAAAGAACATAACTATACTTTCTCAGAGCCAATTCCAGCTGGATCAACTATAGTAATTTCATATCCTCTTAAAAATTCAGTTATCTTTGAAACCAAGGTTCCGTTGAAAGATTCTTATGACCTTATGAAATTCTTTTGTTCATCGTATAATATGACTTATGAATTAGAAGAAAAGACTTCAGAAAATAGTCCAGACTTAATCCCAGGAATGTATAATAGAAATACAACTTCTGGTATCTTTGGAATTTGGGGTCATGAGATTGGCGACCTTGTTTTAGAAGGAATGGTTTTTGATAGATTAGACGATGGAAAAATAAATATACTTCCTATAATGGGATCATAAAAAATAGAGGACTCTTTATGGTCCTCTTTAATTTTTGTTCCTTGTATCCGTTGAGATGCTGCAGATCGCTATGAATATTGTGAACAATACACATAATACAGCAGCAACTTCTTCAGATACGCCTAGTAATTTAGTAATAGAGCTAAACATTTTTCCTGAATATAGCTTTTATATGTGTCGTATCTTCTAGAGAAATTCCAAAATCTTCATAAATTTTTTCTTCGATAAATCTTACCCTGAATCTTTCAAGATAGTCTAGTCTAAATTCAGGAGACATTTTATCTAAGAATTCTGCAATGTAAATTGGGAAATAATTTTCATTACATTCTCGTTCCCAATTAATTGTATACCGATATTTTAAGAGAAAATGTACAAGGTTCTTATTGCCATCTATACTTCCCCACCTAGCCTCAAAATCTTCAAGATATTTAGATATGTTTCCAAGTCGGCCTTTTCTAATATTCATTGTAAAGTCCGGATTAGATTGTCTATTTATTGTTGAAGCACACATCATATCACGGACTACAACGAAATCAAACTCCTTCACTTTCTTCCAAAAATCGTTAATTCCTTCCTCTGTCTCGTATGAATAAATTTCATGAATTACAGAAGATAGAATAATCACTATTTTATATCTCGACCCACGTTGCTTCCAGAGTTTTACTTTTTCTTGAACTATATCCCAAGACGTGGTAAAATCAATAGAAGATAGCAGGTCTCCTGGAAAAGTTGTTTTTGCAAAAGATATCATAGTTTCTGAACAGTCATATCCGACATATTCATAACTATTGTTATTATAGACCCTTATTAGATTCTGAAGCAATGCTCCATCAGCACATCCAAAATCAATAAATAAGTAAGTATATCCAGGAGGTAGTTTGTTAGCAAAATATAATTTATCTTTCATTGGTTTTGACATTTCATTATTATAGCTCTAACAAAATCTTTTCCTATTTCCATTTCATTGATAAGGAAAATAGACCGTCAGATATCTTTCTATAGCCTTATCAATGAGAAACTTATAAACAATGAATTATGATACGAATTAAAAGAAATGAAAACTGGACAATTAGTAATTATCCAGAGATTATGGAGAACCTATGTGGTTCTGCTGACGAGATGTTCGGCAAATTTCAGTATTATATGAAGAAGTATAGTGGACAGATAAAGAAAACTGTCTTATCAGAATTCGGAAGCTATGCTGAATTTAGGAACAGCGAAACCTTATGGTATCAACTCGTAGATACAAGAAAGATTGTTCTCAACGATATACCTATGACCTTTTATATCTGGGCAACTACTGGACATGGAGTTGACATTCAAATTTTAGTAGAGACAGAAGATAAGAAGGACTATATTATTGTGTTTATGACTGGAGCTATGGGAGATGGCCGAGGACTTATGCCTATTACCGGGCAAGAAGACGTGGCTTTTGTTCCCGTTATAGTAGAAGATCACTTTATTAGAAGATATCTTCAGAGACAGACCTATGATAAAGAGTGGAAAGCTAAGATGATGCTAGATTTTGCATTCTTAGGGGACTACTTAGATCAAGTCAGATGGGAAGTTAATGAGGAGTTTTCTCCTCTTACTACCGATGAACTTATAAAGACTAAGGAGTCAATTTTAGATCTCTATAATGATGGAAAATTTGAAGAGGTAAGAGATAGGCTGATGAGAAGCTGTATAATTTCGGCAGCTCATAAGAAGTTTGCTTTTATCATGCTTCCTCCCAAATTTGGTGAAATGTTTGTCATAAAAACATTCTTAGAGCCTTCCCAACTCTTTGATAGACAAAAGGAGATCGTAGAATTTCAAACCTTAATGTGGTTTGAAATCAAAAAGCGTTGTGGACAGTACATTCACGAGAATGCAATGAAGATACTAAAAAAAGAAGGGGCCCGGTGAGGACCCCTTTTTTATTTTATTGAATTTCTATGAGATTTGTTTTTTCTTTTTTCTCTTCTTCCTTGTACTTAGGAAGTGTTATTTCAAGAATTCCGTCTTCCATCTTAGCTGATAGTTTATCCTGGTCAACCTCGTCGGGAAGTGTATAAATTTTATTGTAATCTACTTTATCCCATCTTGTTGTCTTTCCGTGAATCTCTAAGACACCATTTTCAGTTTTAACCTCTACATCTTCCTTTTTAAATCCAGGAAGGGAAATTTCAAGAATCCAACCATCTTCTTTTTCTTCAAGTCTTTCACGTCTAGGCTCAGCAATAAATCCACCATAGTTACCAAAGAACCCATCTAAGAGTCCTAGTGGCCAATAAGTATTAAATCTTTTCATAATTTATAATGTTTTAAAAGTTAATTTCTGACTATCTATTATACAACACTTGGGCCAATCTATAGGACCTGACATTTTGGCAGAAAAAATAAAAGAAGAAAGAGACTATTCTTCTTTTTTGTCAGTATCTTCTTCTAATTCTTCAAATTTCCAAATAAGGCGTGGTCGATTAGTTTCTGACTTTCGATTCGCCCAGTACCTGTACTTAAGACCTTTGGGCGGAACACCAATTTCATCCTTAGTTAGTGTCACTCCATCTCCGTACCAAGTTCCATCCCAAGAAATACAGTCAATAATCATATGTTCTCCTGTATCTTTATCCGTCTCAAGATAAATTCCAACTACTGCCATAGGTTGACCCGCTCTAGTTTTCCTTGCACCGGTTGGCTTCCAATATACAATGTCTCCTCTTTTAAAAGTACTTTCTTCCATATCATACATAAGAGTTTGATTTCCTTATAAATGAATATGATTAACATTAGTATAGATCCGGCTAAACTTTTTGCATTTATATCAATACTGGCTTTTGCTTATGCAATAATCAGCAGTATTAAATATACCACTTTGGCTTCTAAACGGGATAAACTCGTTAAGGAATGGCTTCAGGACAAAGAGAAGATTAAGTTATATAATCTATATATAAAATATGTGGAGACAGATATTACAACTGGACTTAGAAAACCTCAGAATAATATAGAGTTTCCAGTAATTAACAGCGAAGAAGATTATTTGAAATTATGTAATAGTGATAAAATACTGGTTCAAGTAGTCATAATGTATATAACTAGAAATTATACAGACTACTCTGAACTTAAGGATCACATAGAAAAATATTTAGAGTCTGCTGAAATAATAAAACAATCGAGGGGATTTTAGCCCCTTTTTGCTTTCTTCGTGCCCTTATGACCTTACTATTGATATGAAAAAGAAACAGAAGAAATACGATCCGTTAAAGCTAGCCAAAAAAGTTAGAAGAGAGCTAGAAATTAAAGAGCACGGAAAACAAGTTTCTTTCAGAAGAACTTCAACTTTTAAATCAAAGAAAGATTACAAAAGAAATAATAAAGTATTATTAGAAAATTATGAAGATTAGTAATGTATTTAATCTTGACGAGTTAAAAGGAAATATATACTTCATGTCTGATATACACTATAATCATGAGAATGCTATTCGGTTTGGAAATAGGCCATTCAAGAGTGTTAAAGATATGAATAAATATATTCTAGATACCATAAAAGAAACTCTTAGCCCAGATGATATTCTTTTCACTTTAGGAGATGACTTCTGGAGAATGAAAGAAAATGAAGTAGAAGACATAATGAATCAAATCCCAACCAAAAATATTCATAAGATTATGGGAAATCATGATAAATATGGATACTATTGGTGTGGAGGAAAGATTGGAAAAATGTGTCTATCTATTTCTGATATTCTAGATATTGTTGTAAGAAAGAATTCACAAGAATATAAAATATCATTATGCCACTATCCCATATATGACTTTAATTATATGTATCATGGTGGACTTCATCTATTTGGGCACGTTCATGGAAATCTAGATGACGAACTAAGAGATAATCCAAGACTAATGGTTGATGTTGGGTTTGATTCAGCATTAGCAAAAGAGCTTGGAACTTTCCTCATTTCTTTTGACCAGGTTCTAAATTATTTTTATAGAAAGACTGGTGGTATGGATTTTGATTTATGGGGAAGAAAAAATTATAAAAGCACTGTTAAAGGGTATGGAGTGGACAAAGACTAAACAAATTAGAAATGAAGACCTTTTTGTTGGAAGGAGAATGTGGATGTTTAACTTAAACCTAACTCCACGATATACAAAACGTAGAGATTTCGTATCTCCGGCTATTGTATATATAACTAGACTTGGATATACAATATCATTAAAGTCACCACATACAAATATTATTAATGGGTATGATTGGCTTAATCTTTCTAAGTGGCAAGTAGGAGAAACTGCAGGCTTTTTTGAAACAGAAGAAGACGCTGTTTCATGTTGGAATGAAGCTATTGATGGTTGTATAACTAAAGTAGAGGAGGATGTAAAAAATTTGAAGAATGATTATTTCAGCGGTGATGAGTACTATAAGCTTACAAAAGATAGAAATCCAGAGATGACTTCATGGACTACTACACCAGAAGAGGATATCTTTAAAGAAGGAGTTAGTAAGTATATGGTAAATTTTACTAGTCCATTCTATTATCAAGTTGGATTAGAGGTTCCATTTACTATAAGACACTCTAATAGGGTTCTTGGAGGAGGAACCTATCCACTTTATTTAGGGAAAAACCAGTATGTATCCAAAAACTCTCCTAAAAATCTATGGACTTTGTTATTTCCAAGCAAGTCTGATGTAGCTCTATACTATTCATACATAGGAAGATATGATGTGTGTAATAAGATAGATGAGTGGACTGAGACTACTATAAAAACTCTTAAAAAATATAAAGTATAGTATGGGACTTCCAAATAAATATCTTTATGCAACAAATACAGGAGAAGATAAAATTTTTCTATCTGCATGGAAACCTGTTAAAAAGGAAGGTAGGTATTGTTGGAATCCAGAAGCTCCTATAGGAAATGAAATGTGGATTCCGAATGTCCTAGGACTAACAGAAGAAGAGGGAACAGTTCCAGTAAAAATCGTCAGGTCTCAAGAGGAAACTGGTATATGGATAATATGTTATGATGATTATTTTGGAGGTGAAAAACATATTTACGTATACAAACCAAGATTTTTAGAAGGAACTACTAGATTGGATTATAACTATTCAGAAGATCTTCGCGATACAGATGACATATTTGGAATTCACGTTACTACTGAATTTGAAATGGTCCGTGGTGAAGGTCCATGGCCAGTTACTTTTGTTAGGGGAGTTAACTTTATAGAAGAGCCTGAAAAACCTAGTTTTATAAAAAAGCTATTTCAAAAAATATTCTGCAAAAATAAAAGAGGGAATTAACCCTCTTTTTCTATTTCTCCTAGTTTAGTGTATTCAATATCACCAGGATAATTGCTTGTATCTGAAATATAAATTTCTTTATTCTGAACTATAATTGTTTTTCTTGCTTCAGGAATTGATATAGAAAAATCCCCATCTTCTATTATTACAAATTTTTTCATACATCTAGTTTAGTTTCCTTGTCCAAGATTTTTAGAAGAGTTGGTATTCTATAATTGCCGTGCATTGATTTTATATGTTCTGCTGCTTCATTGGCAGACATATTAAACCAGGTTGTACATACATAAAGTGGATTTTTGGCTTCCCCTCTATATACTTGTGCAATTCCGGGGTCAGAGTCACATCCTTTAAATGATGTCTTAGCAACACCTATAATAGCTGGTCCATAAATTTTCATCGGATCAGTAGGATGGTTATTTCTGAAGTCTGGATGTTCTTTATCAAGTTCCTGTTCTAGACGAATTCCAAGCCCGTCAGATTTTGCAAGCGGGTCAGGATTTGGAAGATGAGCAAGTCCGTCTAAGATAATAGCGTCATAGTCTAGTATATTTGGAACTTGCTCTAAAAGATGCATAATACACGGAAGTTCACGTTTATAGAACTCCCCTGGTATATAAGGTCCGTATTTATCGGAAGATAGCCAAGATATTAATACTTTTTCAGGAACTTCATCTTCCCACTCATTAAATACGATGCCTACTGTTTTTGCTCGATCCTTATAATAATAAGTATCAATAGCTATCTTCTTTCCCATTTAGTCACTTAAATCTAAAATCTTCATTGTTCCCCAGTCTCCGATTTTGTAGGACTTGTCATCACTGGTAATTATCGTACTCCACTCTTTCTTTCCTTCGCTTGAGAAGAACAGCCCAAATTTATTTCCTTGTCTGTGTTTTAATCTAAGAGTGTAGAGACGAATCCAAAGAAGAGTTCCATCCTCTAACTTAATGGCCGCGCCGATATTATTTGAGTATCGTAAAATCTGTCCCTGGTTTTTAGATTCAGAGATTGTCTTTAGAGCTTCAATATCTAATGTGTCTCTCTTTTCATAGAGTTCAGAAATTCTAGCAAAAGTAAACTCATCTTCAACCATCTTGCAGTGATATGAATATGGGACGAATCTTACAAACTGCGTAGTATTCTCGTCTTCAGTATCACAGAATTCAAAAGCTTCTGGTTGAATTCTTACCTCAATCTCCTCATCTTTGCCTTCGACTTTATACTTACACAGGTAAGTCATGGTCATCGGGTCATAGTTGTTGATGGATATAATTTCAGCTCTATCCATGTGGTCTTGCCAGGAATAGGTCTTTATCTCTTGTCCCTCTTCATTTGTACTAGTTTTCCAAATTTTTTCAAAGGTAACTAGTACAACTGCCTGGCCAATGTACTTTAGAATTTCAGATGCTGCAGGAATATACTTATAATTTCCTTTGTTATAAGAATAGTCCCTTTTTAAGTTTAATAGTTCTTGCTGATTCATTTTTCTAAGGTTTTTATATAAACAACAATATCTCCATTAGTACAGACCGTAAGTTTTTCAATATACAGGTCATTAAATTTTATATATTCTGAAACTTGAAATATCCTTTTATTTGAAAATATGCATTCTATAATATCTTTAATCTGAGTAAATAGATCATAAATATTATTAAAAGGCATTACTTTTGCATATACGGGATATTTCATTGGGAAGTCTATATATAAGTCTCCACCGTCTGGAACTTTATCTGGGAATGAAATATCCTTTAGACTTTCATTAATATTAGAAAGAAGGAATCCCCCAGAACCTGTCTGACCAAATGTAAAAAATCTAGTTAGTGTTTTTAAGACATTTCTAAAATCTGACTTAGAAATACTTATTATGTCTAATTCTTTCATCATATATAAGAAAAGGACGTCATTTTAAGAGCATTTCAATTCCTTATACATGTACGAATTTTTAGAAAATAATAAAAGAAATATAATTATGATGAACAAACAGTTAATAGCATTTACTAGAAAGAAGGTTTATGTATCGAACACTAATCCAGTAAACTGGACAGAAGAAAGAAAAACGAAACTTATAACCTTAACCAAGGAGCTAGGAGACCTCGGATATACGTTATCTCCTAGGGCTATTCTGTTGCTCAGCGATGAGGATATGGTAGATATTTTCCAGACTATCCTTCCTCTTGCAGCGAAAGATGCTTATCCTAGTGGTAAGTGGTCTCCACTATACCCGGGGTTTCCAGAGCAGGTCCTTTCTTTAACTGAGAAGGAACTGTGGGAAAATCAAAGAAAGCTATATGAAACGCTGGACTATGATGAATTCCTCAAAGAAAATCCCTGGTATACCGATAATGAAAAGAAGATAATCTCTAAGGTTCTTCCAGGAGGCGAGAGAGAACTTGATGCAATGACTGAAGATGACATTCTTGCTGTCTTCAAGTCAATCCTTGCGTCAGGAAACTCTATTGCTGAGACAACTAAGGAGGAGCTTGTATATCTCCTAGGTCAATATCCTGATTATAAGCTTCCAGAGGATATTCCATTCAAGGAAACTCTGTGCATAGTCATGTCTATGAGACCTGACTATAAGCCTAAGACTGTAAATGATGTTCTCCGTTATGGTCTGTATATTATGGGGGCTGACCCTGCGCTTCTGAGAGTTCCTAAAACAAAGAAAGAAACTTCATGGAGAAACGCAAAAATGGTTCCAAATACGGAATGGAGAAAGCTAAAGACTCTTCCTAGGTCGAGCAGAAGAACTTTAATGGCTACAATTGAAAGTGTTATAGCTGAAAAGGGCCTTGCGCCGTCTATTATCGACGCTAAGAGATTTTATGGACATTGGCTGCTTCTCTCTGAGAGACTACATCCTGGTGAGTATAAAAACTACCCTCTTACTACTGAATTCTTTGCCTCTTTGAAAAATAATGAGACAAAGAAGACGTATAAAACGTGGTATTCTATTCTTCAGGAGAAATATAATCAGGGAGAGGATATTGTAGACATTGCTAAGTTTGTCGCTAAGAGGCCCGGTGAACTAGTTAGACGTTTCGACAGTCTGATTAGAAGAGCTGACCTAACCGGAAAAGAGTATGACATCTTCAATATCTTCCTTGAAACCGAAGGCATGAAGAATAAGACTCTTACCGAACTTCTGGGGTATTATGATAAGAGAAACTCTGGAGCTTCCAGATTAGTATCTATCAAGGGACATCGAAGCAAGAAATCTCTAACTCCTCTTCAGCCACTTTCTGTAGACCTGGTTAATACTATTCGTGAATTTATCGAGAGAAAGATTCTGATTAATATTGACAAGGCAGTAACTGAAAAGGACCTTTTAGGAAAGAGTGTATATCTCGACCCGGCTTTGAAGAATATTCCGATTCCAGTTGGAATGAGAACCAACATCGGAGTTGTTCCGGCTGGAACTAGAATTCCTATTGGGGATAAGCAATTCATTAGAATGTTTATTCACTGGATTCAGAAGCCTGGAAGAAATGAAGACCTGGACCTTCATGCCTATCTCTACAAAGACGAGAGGACAGTAAGAAATATCGGATTCAATACTGGATTTAAGAGTGGAGATGCTGTAGTCCATTCTGGAGATGTTCTAAACAGGCCAGGCGATTGCTCTGAATTTGTAGACATTGACATACAGAAGGCCTTAAAGCAGGGATGGAAGTATGTTGTAATGGATGTCTGTAACTACAAAGGCCGGTCCCTCAGTACTCTGGATAACTGGCTCGGTTATATTACCTACAATGATGTATTCCCTTCAAGAAATCCTAATTGGATACCTCCCAAGAACGTAGACTTCTCGAAGAAAATCGATGTTGATGATTCTAGCATGGCTGCTTGGATCTTCGACTTAGAAAAGAAAGAGGCGATCTTTATTGGGGCTGGGATGAGCAACATGCCAGTAAATTCAGGCACACAGAATCAGGATTTAGTAAAGTTCTATGCTGTAGAAAGTAGCTTTACTACATATAACGTTCTTCTTCAGCACTATACTTCTAGAGGAGCCACAATTCTCGATGGAAGCGAAGATGCTGAGGTAGTTCCAGACCTAACTGTAACGTCTGATGATATTCTTCACGACTATACCAAAGTTCTTGAAATTCTTGGTTAAGGACGAAAAAGAAAAGAGGGCTTAGCCCTCTTTATTTTGTTTCTTCATATAGAAGGTCGAATTCCGCTTGACTTAATGCAAATATTCGATTGTTTCCGAAACAAACCATGCCTCCCTTTGGAACTCTAACTAAGACGTTTTTCCCAGAAGCATCATAGAGCTCAAAACCTCCAGAACTTAGTTCAGTAGTTTTAAGCATTTTATCTGCATTTCCAAGGTCTACGCCTTCAACTTTTGCTCTATCTGATAACCATTCTGGAACTCTATCTCCAGGTCTCCAGATCTTAATAGTTTCTGGATATAAATTATTTCTGCCCCTCTGAGTCAACATAATCTGAAAGTCTATTTACATTTAATTCAAATACGTCGTATTTTATTCTATTAATACCAAGATATTCACAAGCTGATGCTAAGAAATATTTGATATTATTCCAAGTAAAGGAGTCAATATAATCATCACTAAGCATATTGAGTTTTTCAAAAAGTGATGGTCTGAAAAAAGCAGTAAAAGATGTCTTTTTCCAAGTTGTATATTCTCTTCTTTTTTCTACAGGTCTTTTCCATGGAAAATTTAATTTCCCTGTGTCAACATATTTCCCTTCTGTACTGTATATTTCTCGCATCTCAGAACTATCTAAATGAGAGGCATTGAAGATTGGACAGGATATACTGGATGAGACCACTTGTCTTAGTTTTGAAATATCAAAGAAGGAAGAAATACTACCATATTGACCTGTATAGTCAGATAGGTCGAACGTTAAAAATCCAACCACATCTTTGAAAATTACAATAGAATATGTGATAGCCTTTATAAACGTTCTAGATAATATCTTATCTGCAACTATCCAAGAACACCCTCCATATACCTTTGTAAAAGCATCTGGATCAATTCCAACTATGTTTTTAAAGATAAACATGACATCAGTATTCTCAGAAAAGTTAAGAATTAGATTATGACTGTTACTTGTTATTTCTTCTTTGGGATCAACAAAGATAAAAGTCATGATAGCATGTTTAGGTTGATTAACAACATAAACTTCATTTGTTTTTATTTTATTCATAGTGAAAATATTTTCCTCAATTATAAGGAACTGGAAGCTCTGAAATGCCACATTTTGCGCTTTTCTTGGCTTTATAGCCTGATATTTGAGATAAATATTTTGAGGGCTAGTTTTTATAATAAACTAAGCCTATAATTTTAAACTTATTTTATTTTTTAAGAGAAAATGGTAATAGACTATGATCTAGACAATGGAGAAGACCTAATGGAATCCGGATATGATATTCCCATTCAACCAGATGAGGATACAGATGACGATGATTCTAGCGGGTTTGACGATGATGTGGATAGTAGTTTAGACCGAACCCGAGCTAAAGCGGAAGAGGCCGAAGCTAAGAAACACATGACAGAACGAGAGATCTGGTTAGAGTCTGCATATGATGATATAGTTGCAGCCAATAAAAATTCAAAAGATACTGCCCTTCAGGATACAGTTATGAATATATTAATGGCTAATCCTATGCATACATCTATGTCTACCAGATCTAGCATTCTTAAAGATCTATTCCAAAAGCAGGGCCACAATCGAATGGTTAATTCTGTATATACTTCTGATACGCCAATTCGTGGAGCTGATATTGAAATCGAACTTGATAATGATTATGTCATTGATAGTACAGGATTTAATATTAAGTTTACAGAGGCGGCGAGAGAGTATATAGCACAGTTTGTTGGATATCTGGCGGATCGAGACTTATCAAAAGAAAGCATTAATTCTAGGAAGAGAAAAGAGAAACAACTTCCTGCATTTATTATATTTATGTTTTCTTCTGGTATGTATGATCTTTTAATTAATTGTCCGACCATGCCTGAAGAATATGCTAGTCAGATAGACCATGCTCTGAAAGAAATTACTAAATCTAAGTATGATGTAGTAGAAGCACTTGCTGTTGCCTATGAAGAAGCAGGCCGACAAAAAGTAGCAGATAGAGTAAGACAGATGCAGCTCTCCTGGTTTGAAAATGAGCCTGCACAGCTTAGAACTCTAAAAACTTTTAAAGACCTTGATCTTACCTATGAAGATGTTGTAATTTATAAACAGTATCGTTCAAGATGGGTTAATGTCTCTAAAGCAATTACACAAGATACTATATCAAACTTAATTGAAGTAGTAGAGGATAAAGATGCTGGTATTTACTATAAACTTAAAGACAAAACTCGTTCAGAAGCTATTTCAGATGTAAAGCAAGTCCTGAAAGAGTGGTCTAAGAATAATAAATATCCATCTGACCTTTCAGAGGGAATAATCTTTAAAGAAGAAGGAAAACTAAAAAACTAAATTATGTCAGTATCACTTGAACTATTGACTGATGAAGCGATTCTAGATTACACTAGAAGAGAAGGAAGGGACATGATTTTGTACGACCACCGAGACATGAACCTGAGATTTACACACCCTCAGCCATATGCAGGCGGTGTGTTTGATCAGAGCGTCTTTGGGTCTATCTACGCTGATCAGTGCTACTGCGGAAAACTAAAAAGACCCTCTTCAGACCCTTGTCCATTTTGTGGATGTAGGGTATTTACAAAAGAAGAGGCCCTTAGACGCTTTGCCAGAGTAGAACTTCCATTTTACTATCTGAACGATCTTCGATTTGATGTTTTTTATGAACTCTTCGAAGAAGTATTTAAAGAGAGCAAGATAGTTAAGGAGTTTGTCAGCGAAGATTTAAAGCGTCTTGGATATAGTGACCAAAGAAACGGTAGAAAGTTTAATATCAAGGTATTTGATTCCTGTCAATTTGAGTATGATCCTAAGGCAAAAGAACTTAAAGTTTCTGAATATATAGATGATGAATCCAAATGTTCTTATGAGGGATTATTAAAAATTTTACAGGAACACTTCCCTGAGTATGCTCAAGAATATAAAAAGTTAATTAACCGTTATTATTTGATTCTTCCAGCTATTATGAGACCTTTCAGTATCAAGAGAATTGCCAATAAAAACGTCTTAGGAAATCATCCTATGACAGTTTGGTACTCAATGCTGATTCGTCTTTGCTGTGCTGAAGATGTATTATCCAACGACAACTCTCACGTCAACTACAATGAGGTGATGAGCATGTTCAAGACTCCGGGAGAAAGAGTTAGATATACTGCATTACTTCGTGCTTTTATCAACTCTGGAAAAAGAATGACTACAGACCTTCTTAATACTTCTAAGGATAATTTTGCTAGAGAGCTTTATTCTGTCCGTACAAAAAACTCTGCAAGATGTCCTATTGTTCCATCTACAACTTTAGCAATAGATGAATTAGGAGTTCCTACACATATCGCTTATGAAATGTGTAGAGAAGGATTCTGCCAATACCTACAAGACGAAATGGGCTTTAGTCTGAAACAGGCTAAAAAGGCAACCAAAGTAGAAGCACTTGATGAGGTTCTTCAAGAAAAATTTAAGGAATATGCCGAAAAGCAGTATGTTATAGTAACTCGTCAGCCTGCACTGCATGAATATTCTATGTATTGTATGAAGATGAGACTTAATGATACATATGCAATCGGCTTTCCCATAGCGGTTTGTCAACCTCTTAACGCTGACTTTGATGGTGATACAACATCAATTCAGCTAGTACCACCAGATGTAGCTGATGATGTATACGCTAAGATGTCTCCGAGATATAATAACGTATACAAGAAAAACAATGAGCCTATTTTTCCATTTAATCATGAAACTTTAAACGGACTTGCAGTCATGACAGAATTTGTACCAGATGAAGACCCTAAGGAATTAGATGACCCTAGGCATTTCTATACAAATTATGTTGATGTTCTTAAAGACTGTGAAGTTAATCATGTCATAAAGATTGGAACACCTATTACTTTTACTGGTAAGCTTGGGACAGAAGATTACAAGAATAAAGTAACTTGCTATGGAAAACTAAGACTCTCTAAGATTCTAGGAGCAGATATCGATAAGCTTCATATCTTAAAGGACGAGAAAACTAGAATGGGAGCTAAAGAGGCAGCAAAACTCTCAGCATATCTTAATAACGAAGAGGATGGTGTAGAGAAGAGACTTGCGATTCAGAAGGCAGCACTTAAAGCAGTAACTGTTGCGGGTGTTGTTACCTTCGACTATAAGACTCTTTATGTAGATACCGATACCGAAACTTATAGAGATATCTGTAAGATTGTTGATTCAGAGGAGCTTTCAGATAAACAAAAGATTGCTCTCCTGACTACAAAGTATGCTCAGTATGAAAAAGAGATTGAAGGTAAATTTTCAAAGGACTTAAAAAACGAGCTAGATCGTGCTGCTCGTGTTAAAATTGCTTCTATATCTGCACTTAACATGCCACAACTCATCATCAGTGGAGTCGACGAGAAACCGATCATAACAAGAGGCAATCTTCTAGCTGGTTATGGTGAAAAGGATATGATCTATCACTCAATTGAAAATAGATCACTTCAATCTATCAAACAGTCAGGCGTTCCGTCATCTGGTTATATCACTCGTCAGATATCCTTCGTCTTAAATAACTATGTTTATCATGATGGAGAGGACAAAGATAATCCAGGTCTCTTAATTCCGAGGTACAAAGCCCTTGGAAGAACAGCGCCTAATGGAACTGTATATCCTGATAAAGAGATGGCAAGGCAGAATGAAGATGACTTAGTTCCAGTTCGTTCTATAGTTACTAAAAATAAAGGAGATCTTAATGTAATAACTCCGGACCTTATCGGTACTAAGTTTAAAATTACTGATGGAACCGCCATTGGTTTGTCTTTTGCTACTTCTTTTACCGAGGCTACTACACAAGGAGCACTAGGACTTAAGCACGGAGGTCATGAAAGAGTTCTTGACCAATCTGGATATCTAGTGTGTGAACATGCTTCTTGTACTTTTAGAGAAGAAGGAAGATGGATTTATGTCACATCGAGGGGAAAAGACTATAAATACCCTAGACCAGATAATCTTGTAACTCTTGGAAAGGATAAATTCGTTAAGGGAGAGAATATCTGTTGTGCATATAATACTGTATCTCCTATTGCTAAACTTAATTCAATGATACAGTTAATGAAGGCAAAAGGTTCAGATGGTCTTAGATATTTTGAAAAAGATAATGTAATTGTATCAGACTGCTATGCGCTCGAAGATGGGGAAATCAAGTACGTAGAAACACCTGATGGAGAGATAGAAGTTCACATTGGAAGTGGTGTTTATCAGTACAATCCGCTATGTATGTATTATTTCCCAGACGGATCACAGGTCAAGAAATATGATAGAATATGTAGCGGTGTAGTGAATATAAACCACGTGATTTCCAGACTCGGTGATGATATTAATTCAATCTATCTCGTCTTTAGGAAGCAGATGTATACGCTTACAGATGACAAAAATTATCTCTTACCCAATGGAAAAACTGGAGTTAGTGATTTGCACTCTACCCAGGAGGAGATTATTGAGCTTATCTTCAGAGGACTTACTTCAGTTTCTTATGATCCAGACACCGCAAAGATAGAAGAAATAGAATTCCAGGGAACTAATAAAGCAACCCTAAGCAAAAAGTCATTCTATACTGCTCTGTCTTACGGCTATTCCAATAAAGTAGTTGGTCGTGCACTTAAGGGAGATGTTAATCTTCAGGGAGATGTTATGACTGAAACTGTTCTTGGATTACTACTTAATAATACACTTGATTAAGATGACAATAAAATTAAAAGATTTTATAAGAATTCTATCAATGATATCAACCATAATTACTGGGATTGTAGAAATAGTAAAACAAGTAAATCTTTATCAGGAAAAGAAGGATAAAGTGGACGAAAAGAAAAAATAATAAAAATCCTGGGTGGCGATAACTTCAAAACCCAGGTAAAATTATTAAGATATGAAGATAGAGTTTGATATCCCTGAATTTAAGAGAGAATTAAAAATAGAAATAACAATACGGCGAGATGGGGAGGTTATATATTCAGATACCACCTTTACCCCTGATGCCGATAGAATTCCGGCCGTAGATAATAAAGTGGACAATAAAACTACCCGGAGAAAGTCCCCTGCATCTAGTTCCAAACCAGCCGAAGAAAAACCGGCATTTGGATTAGGCGGAGGGAATATGATGAATATTGGTGAGTTTTAGTTATGAATAAAGATGTTGATAACTACTATTTTAAAATAACGTTATCATATGAAATTCCCTATAACGTCCTAGATAGCAAAGAAGAGAACGTAGTGAAGGCAAGAGAGATACTTTATGAAAATCTCAAAGAAAATATCCCTGAGAAATATGAAAGATTCTCTGTCAAACTCGTTCTTTATCAACTAAGGGACACATATAATTATCTAGTTACTTATGATTCATTTTTTAGATGTTCCGGTGAGCTTCCTATGGCAGAATGGAAAGAAGCTAGGGACCTTAAAGATATGATTAAAGGTGAGCTAGAAGAATTTTTTGACTCAGTTGATTGTGAGTATAAACAATTAAGTATAAAAACATTATCATAAATGAGTAACTTTAA
>AUXO013991940.1_pt1 | contig 19398 bp, 19 predicted proteins | sample 768731 | NCBI WGS metagenome assembly AUXO01 (sample SAMN02715735, study PRJNA202380) | gut metagenome | biome: sheep rumen | host: Ovis aries | place: New Zealand: Palmerston North
GGCGACGTGGTGGACTGCACCGTGCGTCCGCCCCACGACAACGAGAAATACTTCGCGATGTCGAATGTGAGCCTCATCAACGGCCGTCACCCCAACGAGGTACGCGACCGCGTGTCGTTCGAACATCTCACACCGCTATTCCCTGAAGAGAAATTCAGCCTCACCGGCGACCCTGCCACCACCAACCCGTCGACCCGCATCGTCGACCTCTTCGCTCCAATCGGCAAAGGCCAGCGTGCGCTGATCGTGGCACAGCCCAAGACCGGTAAAACCATCCTGATGAAGGACATCGCCAATGCCATCGCTGCCAACCACCCAGAGGCCTACATCATGATGCTGCTCATCGACGAGCGTCCGGAGGAGGTGACCGACATGAGCCGGACGGTCAATGCCGAAGTCATCGCATCGACCTTCGACGAGCCTGCCGACCGCCACGTGAAGATTGCCGGCATCGTGCTCGAGAAGGCCAAGCGCATGGTGGAGTGCGGACACGACGTGGTCATCTTCTTGGATTCTATCACTCGTCTGGCGCGTGCCTACAACACGGTGTCGCCGGCATCGGGCAAGGTGCTCACCGGCGGTGTCGACGCCAATGCCCTGCAGAAGCCCAAGCGATTCTTCGGTGCGGCACGTAACATTGAGAACGGCGGCTCGCTGACCATCATCGCTACGGCACTGGTAGATACGGGCTCGAAGATGGACGAGGTGATCTTTGAGGAGTTCAAGGGTACGGGCAACAGCGAGATACAACTGGACCGTATGCTGTCCAACAAGCGTATCTTCCCGGCACTCAACCTGGTGCAGTCGTCAACGCGGCGTGACGACCTGCTGCAGGATCCTACGACGCTCAACCGTATGTGGATCGTGCGTAAGTTCATTGCTGAGATGAACCCCATCGAGGCTATGAACACGCTGCGCGACCGTCTGGTGCAGAGCCGCAGCAACGAAGAGTTTCTCATGTCGATGAATGGCTGACGGCGATGACACAGGAGCAAGACATCAAGAACGCCATAGAGGCGATGCGCAAGGGTGGGGTGATACTCTATCCCACGGACACCGTATGGGGCATCGGCTGCGATGCCACCAATGCCGAGGCCGTGAAGCGCATCTATGACATCAAGCAGCGCGACGACTCGAAGGCACTGATCTGTCTGGTCGACAGCGATGCCCGTCTGCAGCGCTATGTGCGCCACGTGCCCGATGTGGCATGGCAACTGATAGACTGTGTAGAGAAGCCGACGACCATCATCCTCGACGGTGCCGTCAACCTGGCCCCCAACCTGATAGCCGACGACGGCTCCATAGGCATCCGCATCACCAGGGAGGCATTCTCAAAGGAACTGTGCTTTCGTTTCCAGAAGGCCATCGTCAGCACCTCGGCCAATATCAGTGGCGAGCCTGCCGCCCAGAACTATGGCGACATCGACCCGCGTATCGTCGGACAGGTGGACTATGTGTGCTGGACGCGCCGTCAGGAGCACAAGCCCCATCAGCCGTCGAGCATCATCAAACTGGGCGCCGACGGGCAGGTTAAGATTATCCGTAAATAGTCACCGTAGGTGATAATGACCTTAAAATAGTCACGACAGACGCGATGAAGAGACGTGTGATGATGATGGCTGTGCTGTGGACGGTACTGGCGGCGGGCTGGGCACAGTCGAAGTGGAACGCCCGCTACCAGCAATACATAGACCAGTATAAGGACTGCGCCATTGAGCAGATGCTCAAATGGAAGGTGCCGGCATCGATTACCCTGGCCCAAGGACTGCTGGAGAGCGGTGCCGGCCAGAGCCGATTGGCTGTGCAGGGCAACAATCACTTCGGCATCAAGTGCCACGGATGGACAGGAGCCGGCATCTATCAGGACGACGACCACAACGGGGAGTGCTTCAGGGCGTACAACTCGCCCTTCGAGTCGTTCGAGGACCACTCGCGCTTCCTGGTCGGCGGACAGCGCTACCAGGGGCTCTTCAAACTGAAGACCACTGACTATAAGGGCTGGGCGCGCGGCTTGAAGGCTGCCGGCTATGCCACCAATCCTCAGTATGCCGACCGGCTGATCGACCTTATACAGTTGTACAAACTCTACGAGTACGACAAGGCCAAGTCGTACGACCACTTCATGAACGACCATACACGCGACCGGCAGGTGGGTGGGCAGCCGTTGCATCTGATCAGAATCTACAACGACAATTATTACATCTGCGCCCGACGCGGTGACACCTTCCGCTCGATAGGCGAAGAGATAGGCATCTCGTACAAGAAGATTGCGAAATATAATGAGCGCGACAAGGATGATGCGCTGGAAGAAGGCGAGATAGTCTGGCTGAAGAAAAAGCAGAAGCGGGCTCCTAAGCAGTATAAGGACTATCTGCACTATGTGCGTCCGGGCGAATCGATGTATTCCATCGCCCAGAAGTATGGCATCCGACTGAAGTCGCTCTACAAGATGAACGACAAGGGGCCTGACTACACGCTCAGCGTGGGCGATGCCTTACGGCTGCGGTAAGAGACGCTGCACGTAGGGCCGCTCCCAGTCGCGCAGGTGATAGCGACAGCCGTCGTACAGCAGCAGGTCAAGGTCGATGCGCACCACACCTTGACTACGATCAGCGGCGTTGCGTCCCATCTCGTGCTCGATGGTCTTGAGGGTGCTCTCCAGGTCGGCTACATCCAGTGTGGTCGAGGCAAAGAGGAGTTGGTTCTGATAGTAGCACTGCCGCTTGGTGCCGATGCCTCGCGTGCGGATAGATGCTGAATAGCGTACATCGTGAAGAATCTGTTCGAGATGCCTGCGGGCCTCGAACAGATTCTTTTTTGCCTCACGGTTGGAGGCCAGCGATATGATTACCTGGTGTGTCACAAACTGTTAGTGACGATTGTTCAGGCGCTTCTTAATCTTGTCCACATAGGCATCGATGGTGGCCACAGCCACAATGTTGACCACATCGCGTACAGAGGCACCGAAGTCGATGAAATGGATGGCTTTGTTCAGCCCCATCTGAATCGGGCCGATAATCTCCACGTCGGGGTCGAGCATCTGGAGCATCTTGTAACTGGAACGAGCAGACGTCAAGTTGGGAAACACCAGAGTGTTGACTTCCTGGCCGCGCAGACGGGTGAACGGATACTGGCCGTCGCGCAGTTCCTTGTCGAGGGCAAAGCCGATCTGCATCTCACCATCGATGGCCAGGTCGGGATAGAGGGTCTGCATCTGCTCGACGGCATTGCGCACCTTCAGCGCACCGTCGCTCTGCGAAGAACCGAAATTGGAGTGCGAGATCATGGCGATGACTGGCTTCTCGTTGAAGAAGCGCACACAGGTGGCTGACAGTTTGGCAATGTCGACCAGGGTGTCGCTGTCAGGATTCTCGTTGACCAGCGTGTCGCCCACATAGAGGGTGCCTCGAGGCGAATTGATGATATGCATCGTGCCGAAATGTTTATACTCGGGCCGGATGCCAATCACTTCGTTGACCACCTTGATGGTGTTCGAGTATTTTGTGTACAGACCGGTGATGAAGGCATCGGCCTCGCCGGTCTCGACCATCATCATACCGAAATAGTTGCGCTCGAACATCTTGTCGTTGGCCTCCTGGAAGGTATAGCCGTCACGCTGACGCTTCTCTGCCAGGATGCGGGCATAGCGCTCGCGGCGCTCCTGCTCTGAGGGGTGGCGCAGATTGACAATCTCGATGCCCTCCAGGCTGAGGTCGAGGCTCTTGGCCAGTTTGGCGATGACCTCGTCGTTGCCAAGGAGTATGGGCTGACAGATGCCCTCGCTCTTGGCCTGAACGGCGGCCTTGAGCATGGTGGGGTGGATGGCTTCGGCAAAGACCACACGCTGTGGGTGGGCAGCGGCAGTGGCATAGAGTTTCTGGGTTAGTTTGGTCTCCTGTCCCAGCAGCACGCTGAGTGAGTTCTTGTATTCGTCCCAGTTGTCGATATGCTTGCGGGCCACACCGCTGTCGATAGCAGCACGGGCCACGGCAGCGCTGACCTCGGTGATGAGTCGCGGGTCAACGGGTTTCGGAATGAAATACTGACGGCCGAAGGTCAGATTGTTCACTTTGTACACATCGTTGACTACATCGGGCACTGGTTGCTTGGCCAGGTCGGCGATGGCATGGACGGCAGCCAGTTTCATCTCTTCGTTGATGGCTGTAGCGTGCACGTCGAGGGCACCGCGGAAGATGTAGGGGAAGCCGATGACGTTGTTGATCTGGTTGGGATAGTCGGTGCGTCCGGTAGACATCAGTACATCAGGGCGGGCCTCCATCGCATCCTCGTACGAAATCTCGGGCACAGGGTTGGCCAATGCGAAGATCACAGGGTCTTGGGCCATCGTCTTGACCATCTCCTTCGTGAGTACATTGCCCTTTGACAGGCCTACGAAGACGTCGGCTCCACTGACAGCCTCTGCCAGTGTGTGGATGTCGCGACGGTCGGTAGCGAAGAAACGCTTCTGGTCGTTCAGGTCGCTACGGTCGCTGCTGATGACACCCTTTGAGTCGAGCATGACGATGTTCTCCTTGCTGGCACCGATGGCCATATAGAGTTTCGTGCACGAGATAGCAGCAGCACCGGCCCCGTTGACCACGATCTTCACCTTGGCGATATCCTTGTGGATGACCTCTAAGGCATTCTTCAGACCGGCAGCCGAGATGATGGCCGTGCCGTGCTGGTCGTCGTGCATCACGGGGATGTCGAGCGTGCGCTTCAGGCGGTCTTCGATGTAGAAGCACTCCGGAGCCTTGATATCCTCCAGGTTGATGCCGCCAAAGGTGGGGGCGATGCGCTCTACGGCCTCGCAGAACTTCTCCGGATCTTTCTCGTTCACCTCGATGTCGAAGACGTCGATGCCGCCATAGATTTTAAAGAGCAGGCCTTTGCCCTCCATCACGGGCTTACCGCTCATGGCACCGATGTCGCCCAGGCCCAGTACTGCCGTGCCATTGCTGATGACGGCCACCAGATTGCCTTTGTCGGTGTATTTATAGGCATTGTCAGGATTGTCCTGAATCTCCAGGCAGGGAAAGGCCACGCCGGGAGAATAGGCCAGCGATAGGTCGGTTTGTGTACGATAAGCCTTGGTAGGCTTCACCTCAATTTTTCCCGGTCTGCCACTTTCATGATACTCAAGGGCAGCCTCTTTCGAAATCTTTACCATATATTTGTGCGTATATTAACCTTTTTGGTGTGCAAAATTAATAAAAACTAGACTAAAAAACGAAGTTTCCGCCGGATTTTTATTACCTTTGCACTCAAAATAAATAATTATGCACGAAACCACCAAATGGACAGACTATCGCGTCACGCTGAAAGACCGTATCGTAGAGAAGGCATTCCTGTTCTTCGCTGAACATGGTATCAAGGCGGTGAAGATGGACGACATCGCACGGTCGCTGGGTATCTCGAAGCGTACGCTCTACGAGATATATGACAACAAGGAGGACCTGCTGACCGAGGTGATGCTCCGCCAGCAGAGGATAGAGGGCGAAACCTTGCGTTCGCTGGCTTCACGCTGCAGCAATGTGATGGAGATATTGCTGAATATCTACTATCACAAAACGGAGAGCATGCGCAACACGAATCCGCAGTTTTTCCTGGATCTGGAGAAGTATCCTAACGTGTTGAAGATGCTGAAGGCTGACCATGAGAAGACGCACGAGGAATTCATGAACTTCATGGCCCGTGGCGTGAAAGAGGGCTATTTCCGTCCGGATGTTGACTACGAGTTGGTGGGACAGATGCTTGAGGCCTTTAGCGAATATTTCCAGCAGAAGCATCTGTTTAAGAAATACACGTTGCGCAGTATCTTCCTCAATAATGTCTTTATCACTATAAGAGGTGTCAGCACGCAAAAAGGCATCAATCTGCTGGAGCGGCTGTTGCAGAGAGCAGAGTCAAGTCATGTCTCTTAGTTGAAGAAATTCCACGACACGCCCAGGTGAAGCACAGAACGGTTCATCGGGTAGTGGGCCACCAGGAATTCCTGACGATTGAGTGTGTTGCCCAGCACATTGTTCATCAGCACGAAGAATCGGGTGTGCTTCAAGTGCAGGTTGGCATAAACATCGACAAAGGGAAAATTGCCTATCTCCACCCGTGAGTCGGCATTCTCCTGGATGGCAAACTGGTTCAGGGCGGGACAGAACTCCGGAGCCTCGTACTTGGTGAACCATGTGGCTGTGGCACCCAGTTCTACTTTGAGCACGCGGGCAATCATGAAGTCGAGATACAGGTTGCTGAAGACATTCAGTTTGGGCAGGGGCAGCACCTCTTGTTCGCTTGACGACTGGAAGGTGAGGATGTTGTCCCAATGCAGTGGACCGGCTTTCAGTTTCTGGTCCAGTTGGAGTGTCAGCACGTTGATGTTGCCGCTATGCTGGCGGACTGTGGCCGTGAGACCGGAGATATTCCTGTTGGCACGGGTGTACGTCATACCGAGATAGGTGTAGTTCTGAATCTCTTCGATAGCCACTCGCAGCAGGGTGTTGGTCTTGTCGTAGGAGAACAGCCCCTCTACGCGGGTACGCGTCGGTTTCGTCAGCGAGTTGTCCCACCAGAAGTGTTTACCGTGGTAGTGACGTTCGAAGTACGAGGGGGTCAGCCGGTAGAAGTGGGCTTTGGCTGCCAGGTGGACGGTGTCGCCGAACAGGGGGAAGTTAACATCGGTAGACCCCTCCAGTTTTAGTTGACCTGCATCCTCGCCTGTCAGCCAGGTTTCTGCCAGAAGGTTGTAGTGAAATGTCTTGCCCAGTGTGCGCCGCAATTGGCCGCCGATGCTGATGCAGTGTTCATTCTCCTGTTGCAGCCAGGCCGTACCGTTGTTGTCCAGTTCGGGAATTTTGTATTTGCGCAGGTCGTAGGTGATGAAGGCCTTCAGCGTAGCAGGTACGTATTTGTTGAAACCCTCGAGCAATGCAACGGCAACAGTGTTGCGGATGTCAAACATCTTGCTCTGGTCATAGACGGAATCGCCGGCAAAGCCCTCCTCATAGCGTGTGAAATAGTTGTCGCCGTAGTAGCCGGCTGGCGAGGCATAGGCTTGGTATTTGTGGTCGTAGTTGCTGAAATCGAGGGTATGTATGAAACTGGTCACCGGTACGAACTCGCGTTTCATCAGGGCTTCCAGTGAGTCGGCAATGGCTTGTTGGGCCAACAGTGAGTCGGCTACGGCCTTTGAGCCGACCTTGACGCGCGTCGTGTCGGCCGGCAGACTGTCTTTCATACCGGCCGTAGACAGGTCGCCGGCTATCTTGGCATTGTCGGGACGCCCCTTGAAGACTTCCTGCCGGGGCTCGTCCTTCCCGGCATCCTGACCGTCTCTCCCTTGCTCTTCATCGCTCTTTTTCCTGGGGGCTGTCTTTGCAAATTCCCTGGCCTTTATCTCTTCATCGGTCATTTTTACCTTCCGGTAGAAGCCCAGACTATAACGGTGGGTGAGGAAGAAGTGCTGGTGGTCGTTGCGGTTCCAGTTTCTGCTCAGGATGGTAGGAATCTCGTTGTCCGAATAGGCCTGTCCGGCTGTTTGCGTAGCCACGTCAGGGTGAGTGATGTAATTGTCGTCGGTGATGCCTCCATTCTCGGTGGCCTTCTCATGATAGGCGGCGAACTGCATGTGCATCTGGTATTGGTCGCCTATATACGAGGAGTATAGGGTGGCATTGAAGTGTGAGGCACTTTGATTCTGGAAGTAGCCGCGGGCATACTGGTAATTCAAGTCGAAGCCAATGCCCAGACGCTTGCCGAAGTTGGCAGCGAAGAGGGCTCTGACATGATCTTCGCCGTCGGTCTTGTCACCGCAGTTGTCGTAACTCAGATTGGTGATGGGCGACAGCGAGTTGGTGTAGTGCAACTGCTCGGGCAGCCTGACGGACTGGTCGTAGAGGTCGGTGAAATAGAACTGGCTAAAGGCCGGCCTGTCAATGAAGATGCGATTCTGGCGTGCCAGATAGTTGGAACCGGTCGTGTTATACTGTCCGTATTGACCCATCGACAGCGTCGTGTTGGGATAGAGATGGGGCAGGGTGTCTACCTCCGCTCTGTTGATGTCGCCAAATTTGCGATCTACGGTCCATACCTTCAGTCCCTTGGGCACAATCTTGTTTTTCTTTGTGGTGTCGGTTCTATGGGGATTGAAGTTGCTGTTATGATCGTCAAGCGATGAGATGTTGCCGTTCTCGTCTATCTGATTGTAGTTTTGTGCAGGCAGGGCAAACGGAATACATGCCATCAACATGGCAACTATACCACGACGAATCTTCATTTCTTGTTCTTTAAACTTTAAGGATGCGCAGTCCTAACTCAATGAATTTGAACACGCATGACACTATAAGAATATATTTTGCCACCTCCTTGTCGGCATAGAAATAGACGAGGAGTCCGGCGATGGCTCCCACCATGAATATGATGTTCAGCCAAAGTCGAAGCACGCGTGTCTTGCTGCTGTCCTTGAAAGGCTCTAAATGGTGACGTTTCGGGTGGGGCACCTCTTCCGGGTTGTCCACCATGCTGAACGGTTCCTCGCTGTTGCTCATGGCCGGTGCTTATTTCTGCAGTAACTGGGTGAAGCGGTTGAACAGGTAGTCTTTGCGGTCGATAGTCTTCCTGCGGAATTTGCCGCTGACGCGCGACAACTTGGTCTGTTTTTTGTTCAAACCATACTTGTCGGTAATCCACTCTTCAGCCTTGAAAGTCTGAGGATTACGCTCCTCGTCGTAGAAATAGACGATGCGCAGCATCTGGATGGTGGCTTCGCCGTCGCGACAGTCGGCAATGAGGTTGTACAGCAGGCGCGTGCGGTCAAGGCTCAACGGTTTGTTTTTGAACACCAGCCACTCCTGATAATTGCCGATAATCTGTTTCTTGTCAGGATCCTCGTAGGCGATGCGGCTCTGTTCGAACTGGTTGCTTTCCGTTGACAGTTCGGTAAAGTCGCCCTTGAGCAAGTCATAAATCTGCTGAGCACTCTTGCCCGGGGCCTGGATGGTGGTAGAGAATACCACGTGTCCGTCAACTTCGGGTACGGCACCGGCCAGATATTTGGTGTCACCGTTGTCGTACTGTTTTTTCTCCCATGTGTTGTCCTGGGCAGTCGCCATCATCGGCATTAAAGCCAGAAGTGCTATCAATAGTTTCTTCATCATTGTATAATTATAGTTTTTACTCTTCTCCTGTCAATTGCGTGCAAAGGTAATTAAATAATTTTAATCCCGCAAACTTTTAAGTTGAATTACGAAATATTTACTTTTGCAGACAGTGTAAGCCGATGCTTATATCAACTGCCGTGCCGGTGGTGCTTACTTCAATTCCAGTTCCTGCTGCATGCGGAGTATTTCGTCACGATACTGCGCGGCCTGAAGGAAGTCGAGTTGTTTTGCGGCCTCTTTCATGCGACGGGTGGTCTCGGCGATGAGTTTCTCCAACTGCGGACGGGTCATGTGTTCCACTATCGGGTCGGCAGCCCTGTCGGTACCTTGTTGCGAACCAAGGGCTGCACGCTTCAGTTCCTTGACGTCGGCCGAGTCGTCGTGGCTCAGCGTGCTCTTCAGCGTCTTGACAATTTGTGTTGGTGTGATGCCGTGGGCCTCGTTGTAGGCCATCTGCTTCATCCGTCGACGGTTGGTCTCGTCGATGGTCAGTTGCATGGAGGCCGTAATAGTGTCGGCATACATGATGACACGGCCGTTGACATTGCGGGCGGCACGTCCCGCTGTTTGCACCAGAGAGCGGCGGCTGCGCAAAAAGCCCTCTTTGTCGGCATCAAGAATAGCCACCAGCGAGACTTCAGGCAGGTCGAGACCCTCGCGGAGGAGGTTAACGCCCACCAGCACGTCGTAGACGCCGTTGCGGAGGTCGTCGAGTATTTTTACACGGTCAAGGGTGGCAACGTCGCTATGGATGTAGGCTGTATGTACGCCGTGGTTAAGCAGATATTCTGACAATTCCTCGGCCATGCGCTTGGTCAGCGTTGTAACGAGGGTTCGCTCCTTGCGTTCGATGCGGATGTTGATTTCCGCAAGGAGGTCGTCAATCTGGTTTTCACTCGGTCGGACCTCAATTTCCGGGTCGAGAAGTCCTGTCGGACGGATGACTTGTTCGACGACCACACCTTCTGCCTCCTGCAATTCGAAATCGGCCGGCGTGGCCGACACATAGATGACTTGGTTTACTTCCTGACGGAACTCATCGAAAGTCAAAGGGCGGTTGTCGAAGGCGGCCGGAAGCCGGAAGCCGTATTCTACGAGGTTGGTCTTGCGGGCTCGGTCGCCGCCATACATAGCACCTATCTGCGGCACGCTGACGTGGCTTTCGTCGATGAAAAGGAGAAAATCGTCAGGAAAGAAGTCGAGCAGGCAGTAGGGGCGCTCACCAGGTTGGCGTCCATCGAAATAGCGCGAATAATTCTCGATGCCGGAGCAGTGGCCCAGTTCTTTGATCATCTCCATGTCGTACTCCACCCGCTCCTTGATACGCTGTGCCTTCATTTCATCGCCCATTTCCTCGAAGAAAGCGACCTGTTTTATCAGGTCGTCCTGGATCTGGTGGATGGCTTTGTTCGTCTGCTCCTGTGTGGTCATAAAGAGGTTGGCAGGGTAGAGTTTGTACTCTGCATAGCGTCCGAGCAGTACCATTGTTACTGGGTCAAGTTCTTCAATGCTGTCGATTTCGTCGTCCCAGAACGTAATGCGCAGAATCTTTTCGTTGTAGGCCATGTAGATATCGACGGTGTCGCCCTTAACGCGGAAGTTGCCACGCTCCAGCGTCAGGTCGTTGCGTACATAGAGCGACTGGACCAGTTTCCTTAACAGAAAATTGCGTTCGATAGATTGCCCTTGGTGCAACTCGATGATATTGTCAGACAGTGCATTGGGGCTTCCCATACCGTAGATGCATGAAACTGATGATACAACGACTACATCTTTTCTTCCTGAAAGCAAGGAACTTACTGCAGATAGTCGTAGACGGTCAATCTCTTCGTTGATAGCCAGGTCTTTCTCTATGTAAGTGTCGCTACTGGGCAAGTATGCCTCTGGTTGGTAGTAGTCATAATAACTGACATAATACTCGACAGCATTCTCAGGAAAGAAGCCTTTCATCTCATCGTAGAGTTGAGCCGCCAGTGTCTTGTTGTGGCTGAGAATGAGGGTGGGACGGTTCACGTTGGCAATGACATTGGCCATGGTGAAGGTCTTACCGGAGCCGGTGACACCGAGCAGCACCTGAGCCCGGTCGCCCCTTATAACGCCATCGGTCAGTTCGCGGATGGCTTCAGGTTGATCGCCCGTTGGTTTGTACTTAGAAGAGAGTTTGAAGTTCATAACAAAGTGCAAAATTACGAATAATCTGTAAAATATACGCTTTCTGCGGTTAAAAAATATATAAAGTCTTTGTTTTTTGACTGAAAATGTGTAATTTTGCACGCTAAATCGTAAAAGATGATGAAAAAGAACGTCATGATACTGATTGGTACAGCCCTCTTGCTGAGCAGTTGTGCCGGAGAATTCAATAAGGTACTCAAGTCCAACGATTACGACTACCGCTATGAATTTGCGAAGCAGTGTTTTGCTGAAGGCAAATATAATCAAGCAGAGAGTCTGTTGCGGGAGATGATTACGCTGAAGAAGGGTACCGACGATGCTCAGGAGTCGCTCTATATGTTGGCGATGTCAGAATATATGAATGGCGACTACGATTCTGCCTCGGAGACTTTCAAAAAATACTATACCACATATCCGAAGGGCTTCTATTCAGAGGTGGCCATGTACTATGTGGGTCAGTCACTGTTTAGCAGTGCTCCGGAGCCGCGTCTTGATCAGACCGCCACGCTGGGCGCCATCTCGGCCTTCCAGCAATTCCTGGATATCTACCCGCAGTCAAGTCTTCGTCCTGTGGCCCAGGACCGGTTGTTCGACCTGCAGGACAAACTGGTTCAGAAGGAGTTTCTCTCTGCCCAACTGTACTATAATCTGGGCGGCTATTTCGGTAACATAAACTCGAATAGTGAGAGCAACTACTCTTCGTGCATCATTGTGGCCCAGAATGCTTTGAAGAACTATCCTTTCATGAAGCATCGCGAGGACTTCATGTTGCTTATCATGAAAAGTAAGTTCCAACTGGCAGAAAACTCCAGTGACGAGCGCCGTGTGGAGCGCTATCGTGATGCTGAAGACGAATGCTATGGCTTTATCAATGAGTATCCAGAGTCGAAGAATGTGGAGTTGGCCCAGAAATACATCAACAAGTGCAAAAAATATACGAAAGACTAAAATTAATAAATTTGCAAATTTAAATAACAATGGATTACAAGAAATCAAAAGCACCGGTTAATACCGTGACTCGTAACATTATGGATTTGTGCGATGAAACAGGCAACATTTACGAGAGCGTTAGTATTATCGCTAAGCGTGCCAACCAAATCTCAGTACAAATCAAGGAAGACCTGTCGAAGAAACTGGCCGAGTTCGCCAGTTATAACGACTCGCTCGAGGAGGTCTTTGAGAACCGTGAGCAAATAGAAATTTCACGCTACTACGAGAAATTGCCGAAACCGTCACTGCTGGCAACACAGGAGTTCATCGAGCACAAAGTCTATTGGCGTGATCCTTCCAAGGACGTTCAACAGGCTATAGAGCAATGATCCAGCGTATTCAGACCGTCTACCTTCTCCTGGCAGTCCTTGCCTTCACGACAGGTGCTGTACTGTCAGCGGGTGAACTTTTGGTTTGTTTGGTTCAGGGCGTGTTGGCTGCAATGTCTGTGGGCATCGTTTTTCTGTATAAGCAACGTCCCACGCAGGCTATGTGCTGTGTGCTGGCAATGGGCGTCGTTGTGGCTTTCTACATCCTGCTTGCTGTCAGACAACCCCTGTTGAACTGGTATGCTGCTCTGCCGCTGGTAGGCACCATCTTGCTGTTCTTGGCCCGTAAGGCCATCCTGAAAGATGAGAAATTGGTAAGGTCGCTCGATAGAATCCGGTAGAAGCACTCGCTCCGGCAAACTGTCATGGAGTAAAAAACGGCAACACAGTAAAAAACGGCAACACAGTCATGGAGATTAAAACTGCTGAGTTTACGATTTCGGCACCGAACGTGAGTCTTTGTCCGAAAGACACGAAACCAGAGTATGCCTTCATTGGGCGATCCAATGTGGGTAAGTCAAGCCTGATTAATATGCTCTGCCGCAACAAGAAACTCGCCAAAACCTCATCGACACCGGGTAAGACGTTGCTCATCAACCATTTTATCATAAATCGTGAGTGGTATCTTGTCGATTTGCCCGGCTATGGTTTTGCCAAGCGCTCGAAGAGTGAGTTGGCACGGCTGGATCAGATGATTCGCGGTTATATTTTGGGCCGTGAGCAACTGGTCAATCTGTTCGTGCTCATTGATGTGCGTCTGAACCCTCAGAAGATAGATATCGAGTTCATGGAGTGGTTGGGCATGTCGGGCGTGCCGTTCTCCATCGTTTTTACCAAAGCCGATAAACTGACGGCCGCTAAAGTGCATCAGAATGTGGAGCACTACGTGGAGGTGATGCTGGAGACTTGGGAAGAGATGCCACCCTACTTTGTCACCTCGTCAGAGAAGGGGCAGGGACGTGATGACGTGCTCGACTATATCGCACAGATTAATCAGTCGCTGAAAGAATAATATAAGGATGGCTCGAGAGATACCTTATCTGGATGTACAGAACCTGACCAAGTCGTTCGGGGCACTGCTGTTGTTCAGAGATGTCAGTTTCTCTATTGCAGAAGGTCAGAGAGTAGGACTGATAGCCAAAAACGGCACTGGCAAGTCGACACTGCTGTCGATACTCTCCGGTAAGGAGGGTTATGACAGTGGTGATATTATTTTTAGACGCGACTTGAAGGTTGGCATTCTCGAACAGTCGCCGGTCTTCAATGTCACCGACTCTGTGCTCGACGCCTGTTTTAACCATGAGGGCAATGAGGAGAAGATATTGAAGGCCAAGCAGATACTCACCCAATTGAAGATTCGTGACCTTCAGCAGCCTATGGGCCAATTGTCGGGGGGACAGCAGAAGCGCGTGGCGCTGGCCAACGTGCTTATTACCGAACCAGACCTGCTGATTCTCGACGAGCCCACTAACCACCTCGATCTGGAGATGATAGAATGGCTTGAAGGTTTTCTTAATCATGGGCACAAGACCCTGTTGATGGTTACCCACGACCGTTATTTCCTTGATCGTGTGTGTTCAGTTATCCTCGAACTAGACGACCAAACCGTCTATACCTACCGTGGCAACTATTCCTATTATCTTGAGAAGCGTCAAGAGCGTATCAACAACCGCCGTGCAGAGATAGCCCGTGCTAACAACCTGTATCGTACAGAACTGGAGTGGATGCGTCGGATGCCTCAGGCCCGTGGGCATAAGGCCAAATACCGCGAGGATGCCTTCTACGAACTGGAGCGTGTCGCCAAGAGCCGTATCGAGGAGCGAGCCGTCCGTCTGAAAGCCTCGAATGTCTATATCGGTTCGAAAATCTTCGAGTGCCAATATATCTCGAAGCGCTTTGACGATACTGTTATCCTCCATGACTTCTACTATAATTTCTCCCGATTCGAGAAGATGGGCATTGTGGGAAACAACGGCACAGGCAAGTCGACCTTTCTCAAGATGCTATTGGGGGAGTTAGAACCTGACGAAGGACATATCGTCATTGGCGAAACTGTTCGATTCGGCTATTTCTCACAGGAAGGCATTAAATTCGACGACCAGTTGAAGGTTATCGATGCAGTACGCGACATTGCCGAGTATGTGGATATGGGTAATGGTCGTCATCTGTCTGCATCGCAGTTTCTGCAGCACTTCATGTTCACACCCGAGCAGCAGCATAACTACATCTATAAACTCTCTGGTGGCGAGCGTCGCAAACTTTACTTGTGCACCATACTGATGCGCAATCCCAATTTTCTGGTGCTCGACGAGCCGACCAACGACCTGGACATCGTCACCCTGCAGATTTTGGAGGAATACTTGCAGGATTTTCCCGGCTGTGTCATTATAGTCAGCCACGACCGCTATTTTATGGACAAGGTGGTAGACCATCTGCTCGTATTTAAGGGTGATGGCGAGGTAAAGGATTTTCCAGGCAACTATACGCAGTACCGGCAATGGCAGGCACTGGAGTCTGTCGAATCAAGCAAATCCGGTTTATCTGGGGCACAAGACGATCGGAATGCGAGTAAGTCTGCCAAGCCTATGCGTGATGGTATCAAGCGAAAGATGACTTTCAAGGAGAAGCGGGAGTTCGAACAACTGGAAAAGGGTATTGATGACTTGGAGAAAGAGAAGAAGCAGATAGAGCAGGCACTCAGTTCCGGGACTATCTCTGTAGATGAGATTACCACGTTGAGTAAGCGGCTGCCGCTACTCAATGACGAACTGGACGCAAAATCCATGCGATGGCTCGAACTGTCGGAGATTCAAAACTAACGAAGCGATGATGCAGACCTATCCGTCACGACTATTGGAACAGGCCGTTCAGGAGTTTGCCAAAATGCCTGGTATCGGACGCAAGACCGCTTTGCGTCTGGTACTCCATATGTTACGACAGGATACCGTCGCCGTTGATCAGTTTGCTTCTGCTATCACCACGATGAAGCACGAGGTGAAGTTCTGCCGTGTCTGTCATAACATCAGCGATCAGGAGGTCTGTCCCATCTGTTCTGACAGCCGTCGCGATGCCTCGACCATCTGCGTCGTGGAGAATATACAAGACGTGATGGCCATCGAGAATACCCAGCAGTTTCATGGGCTCTATCATGTGCTGGGCGGTCTGATATCTCCGATGGACGGTATCGGTCCGAGCAATCTGGAAATCAGTTCACTGGTGGAACGTGTGGAGACCGGTGAGATAAAGGAGGTCATCTTGGCGCTAAGTTCAACCATGGAGGGGGACACCACGGCCTTCTATATCTTTCGCAAACTGGCTCCCAGTAATGTTAAAATCAGCATCATCGCCCGTGGCATCTCTGTAGGCAATGAGTTGGAATATACTGACGAGGTAACCTTGGGACGGTCGATACTGAATCGTACTCCCTTTGAGGGAAATGAGCATTGACCATTGAGAATTGAATATTGAGCATTTATAATGAAACGAACACAAACGATATTGGCAGTATGTTTTATGCTGCTTTGTCTGATCACATTGCTGATTTATGCGGTGGGCACAATATGGCCTATGCTTATCCCGCTTTGGCTGATCAGTGAGGGTACACTGATGGCGCTGTCCAGTATTTCGATACTGATGACCCTGGCAATAATTCCCTTTGCCTTGCGCTTTTTCAAGTTCAAGACCATTGAGCGCAGTCTCTATAGACATCCTGCGCAGGCTTTGCTTCGCTGGGGACTTCTACGCCTGCTCATGCTTGGCACGCTGCTGCTGTTTAACCTCTTGCTCTATTTCCTCTTGGGACACGAACCGACCTTTGGCTGGCTTGCAGTCATTATCATTCTTGTGCTTCCCTTTGTTGTTCCTACCAAAGACCGTTGCCTGTCAGAGACGACCCCCGAAAAAGTAGACAATCACCCCGAATCAGCGGACAATCACTCCGAATCATGAAACTAAGTGTTATTATTGTCAGTTACAGAGTGCCATTCTATCTGGAGCAGTGTATCAAGAGCGTCCAACAGGCCACGAAAGAATTGAATTGTGAGATATTTGTCGTAGACAATCATTCGCAAGACTGTACAATCGACTATCTGACGGAGCGTTTTGGCCGGTCGGTTTCCCTCATTGACAGTAACCATAATCTTGGGTTTGCCCGAGCCAACAACATGGCTATCCGTCAGGCCAGAGGCGAGTATGTGCTGCTATTGAATCCCGATACTTTCGTAGGCACAGACACTATTCGCCAAGTGGTGGAATTTATGGACAAGCATCCTAAGGCTGGTGGGGTAGGCGTGAAGATGCACAATGCAGACGGTACAGTAGCCAAGGAGTCGCGGCGCGCCCTGCCTACGCCTTATGTGTCGTTTCTCAAAATGTTAGGTCTGTCAGACCGTTACTATATGAGTCATTTGCCGTGGGACCGTCCAGCACGTATAGAAGTGATGAGCGGTGCCTTCTGCCTGTTGCGCCGTAGCGTTCTCGACCAGGTAGGTATGCTTGATGAAGACTTCTTCATGTATGGAGAGGATATCGACCTGAGTTACCGTATTCTGAAAGGTGGTTTCGAGAATTGGTTTGTGCCGGCCGACATCTTGCACTATAAGGGCGAGTCAACACAGAAGTCTTCGTTCCGCTATGTCCACGTGTTTTATCAGGCCATGCTCATTTTCTTCCGCAAGCACTATGGCCATCTGAGTCTGTTTATCACCCTGCCCATCAAAACAGCCATCTACCTGCGTGCAGCAATGGCCCTCGTGCAGATGGGCTATGGACGTCTGCGTCGCGAAATGGGCTTCTTCAGTCGACCGGCGAGTATGGAGTATGTCTTTGTGGGGGGTGAGGCTATGTTGGAGGAATGCAGACTACTGGCTAAGCGCAAAGCCCTCACGGCCACCTTCGTCTCTAAAGACACATCGGTCTGCCCCAGTCGGTCTCAATGTGTAGTTTATGACTTGGATACCTTCTCCTTTTCAGATGTTATTCGTCGTGCTGAGGCTGACGGCCAGTCGTCTGTCGGCACCTATAGCAGAGACAACCATATTCTAATCACGCCACAAGAAATCATCCGATGAAAGATATACCTGCCATTCGCCTACGTGCCATGGAACCAGAAGACCTTGACATGCTCTACAGTTTGGAGAACGATGCCTCGCTGTGGCATTTGGGCATGACCAACGAGCCTTATTCGCGCTATGTGCTCCACGACTATATCAGTCAGTCGTCGAGCGATATATATATAGACAAACAAGTGCGGATGATGGTAGAGAACGAACGTGGTGAGACTGTCGGAATGGTGGATCTGACCAATTTCAATCCCAAGAATCTTCGTGCCGAGGTGGGTATCGTCATCGTTGCCAATGAGCGTCAGAAAGGCTACGGTCAGGCTACCCTTGTCGCCTTACATCGTTATGCGCTGTCCACGTTGCATCTACATCAAGTCTATGCCGTCGTCCCGTCCGACCATACATCGTGTCTGCGGCTGTTTCAGACGTGCGGTTATCGCCAGACGGCCCTTCTGCCAACCTGGCTCTATGATGGTCATGACTACCATGACGCCGTCTTGATGCAACATCTCCTTTAATTTCTCCTTTTGAATTCCGAACAGGTGATGGCGGTGGCGATTGCCACATTCAAACTCTCCGGTCCCTCATGAAACTGCGGGATTAACAGCCGTTGTGTGATGAGTTGTCGGATAGGTTCCGAAATGCCGTTGCCCTCATTGCCCATCACCACGATACCCTTACTGCTGAGCGGCTGTTCGTAGATGTTGTCGCCATCGAGTAGTGTGCCATAAACGGGCATCTCGGCAGTTTGAATCAGTTCTTTCAGATCAGTATAAATTATGTTCACGCGTGCAATGCTGCCCATGGTAGCCTGAACGACCTTTGGATTCCAAGCGTCGACCGTGTCCTCCGAGCAGTAGATAGTGGTAAAGCCGAACCAGTCGGCAATACGGATAATAGTACCTAGGTTGCCCGGATCCTGCACGCCGTCGAGGGCGAGTCGCAAGGGTGATGGCTCAATGGCCACAGTATTTTTAATGCGGAAAACACCCAATACCTGCTGCGGATGTTGCAAAAAACTGATCTTGCGCAGTTCGTCGTCCGTGACTTCAACGATTTCATAATCACTGTCGTTCCAATCGGCTGTGGCGAACAGTTGGCATGGCTGAAAGTCCGCTCGCAGCAAGTCGCCTACCACTTTAGGGCCCTCAGCAACGAATATGCCTTCACGCTTGCGGAACTTCTTCAGTTCCAGTTGGCGTATATATTTTATTTGATTTTTACTAATCATGGTGCAAAGATAACGATTTTTTTTGTATCTTTGCACGTGATTATGCGAAAAGTGTTCCATATCGTATTGTGGTTGGTCGGAATGGCGGTCTTGCAGACTTCCTGTTCCACCATAAAATACGTGGAAGACGGTGATTATCTGCTGAACAGCGTAAAGGTGAAAAATATCGGTACCGATGGCGAAGTGAACACGACGCACTTGCGTAACTATGTGCGCCAAAACCCCAACCGGCGGTGGTTCTCGTTGTTCAAACTGCCTTTGGCCACCTATTCACTTTCCGGCCGCGATTCTACGAAGTGGATTAACCGTACCCTTAAGTCAATGGGCGAGCCCCCTGTTATCTACGACAGCACAAAAGCCGTGCTCACCAGTATTGACCTGCAACAGGAACTACGCAACGAAGGTTTTCTCAATGCCGAGGTGTTCATGGAACAGCATGCTGTAGGCAAACGTATGAACGT
>AUXO011085316.1_pt1 | contig 19395 bp, 20 predicted proteins | sample 768731 | NCBI WGS metagenome assembly AUXO01 (sample SAMN02715735, study PRJNA202380) | gut metagenome | biome: sheep rumen | host: Ovis aries | place: New Zealand: Palmerston North
GAGATAAGTAACGAGTACGGATCTCACGCTTTTTTATGTTATGTAGTTTAACCTAAATCAGAAACATTCTTGCAGGAGGTCGCAAGAACATGTATCTATGGAATGTCATGGATTTGACTAGGCATGGGAAGTCTTCAAATATTTCGACAGTATTTACTGGCGAAAGTTTTAGTATGTCCCCCCATATGAGTATGTCAAATCTTACCAATCAGTTTGTTAGCCTTGTCAACAAGAGAATTCAATCCATAAATATCCTATGTGAGAGTCGTCTACAAGAGGTTATTATTCCCATCATTGAGGTTGTTCTTCTGTGTGTTTCTCATGGCGGAAAGATTATGGCTGCTGGCAATGGTGGTTCTGCATCTCTGTCTCAACATTTTTGTTCGGAATTGATGGGACGTTTCAAAAATAAGCGTTCTCCAATTCAAGCAATATCCCTATGTTCTGATATATCTCTTATAACATGTATAGCCAATGATTTTGGCTATGAAAGAGTTTTCTCGCGGCAAATAGAAGGTTTAGGAAAAGCGAATGACGTTTTTGTAGCTTTCACCACTTCAGGGAAATCTAGAAATATTGTAGAGGCACTGCAAGAGTGTAAATCACTAGGCATTTGTACTATTGTGTTTACGGGAAAAAATACTGACAATATAAAACAATTGGCAGACTATGTTATTGATGTCCAATATGAAAATACTGCTGTTGTACAGGAAATTCACATGCAACTCATTCATATTTTGTGTGAAATCTTAGAAAGTAACCTTGTAGAATCCAATTCCGTCTGGGATGAAGTGTTAAAATTCGGACATGAGGGATATAAATATCTGATATTAGACAGGGATGGCGTGATCAATCATGTTAAGGCTAATGGTTATATCAATTCAACTTCAGAATTTGTATTCCGTAGTGATTTCCTGAATCACATAAAGTCACTGTCGGAAACCTTCTGTTATATTTTCATAGTTTCAAATCAGAAAGGTGTAGGCAAAGGACTTATGACAATGGAGGAACTTAAATTTGTCCATGAAAAAATGATAGAAAACATTCTTAATTATGGTGGAAGGATAGACAAGATATATGTAAGTACAAGTGCAGGCAATAATGCTATAGAGAACAAACCTAATATTGGTTTGGCAAACAAAATAAAAGAAGAGTTTCCATGTGTCGATTTCAATAATACGGTTGTTGTTGGTGATTCTGCTTCAGATTATTTGTTTGCAGATAAGCTAAAAAGTAAATTTGTATATGCAAGAACTAGGTAACAGCAAAAAAAGCATCATAGTCATCGGTGATATCATGCTGGATGAATATGTGTTTGGGACGGTCAATAGAGTGTCCCCAGAATCTTGTTGTCCTGTATTGCAATCTCAACGTTTATGTTATCAATTAGGAGGTGCTGCAAATGTAGCATTCCAAATTAACAAGTTGGGAAGGGAAGTATTCTTAGCTGGCATTATTGGAAAAGATAACTCCGCAAACATTATTTTGGGTGAACTGTCTACAAATAATATTGATGGTAGCCTGTTATTTATACATGATAATGTAACAACAACAAAGACACGGTATGTCAACGATGTTCATCAACAGATGTTTCGTGTTGATAATGAAGAATACTCTTGTTTTACCAAGGGTGAGTTAGATGTTATATTGTCGTTTCTAAATGAAAACAAAGAAAACATTGATTGCATCATTCTTTCTGATTATAATAAAGGAGTGTTGACGTGTGAGAGTTGTCAGGCGATTATAGATACGGCAAATCGATTAGAGATTGCATCTGTTGTTGACATAAAAACACCTGATATTAAGAAATACCAGAATGCGACGGTGGTTAAGGGCAATCTAAAAGAGTTTTCCGCTTTTTTCCCTCTCGCTGAAAATGTGGAAGACTCTATAGAAACCAGTATTCGTACATTAAAGAAGCACTTGAAATCAAATTTTCTTGCTGTTACTCTTGGGAAAAATGGAATATCCGGAATAGATAGTCAAGGACATTATATACACCATAAGGCAAATAAAGTGATGGTTTATGATGTTACAGGAGCAGGGGACATAGTCACAGCCTATATTGGAACAAAATGGAATAGATATCCTTTTTGTGAAGTACTGAACTTGGCAAACAAGGCAGCAGGAATTAAGGTCACAAGATTTGGGAACTCTTATGTTCCTTTCAGTGAGGTTTCTCCATCAGATAGTAAAATAATAAATGTATCAGACATTCCTTCATTAACAAAGGGGAAAACGATTGTATTCACCAATGGATGCTTTGATGTTTTTCACGCTGGTCATGCAGATCTGTTGCATTATGCGAAATCTAAAGGTGATGTTCTTGTGGTGGGAATCAATACGGATGAATCTGTGAAAAGATTGAAAGGTGAAAATCGCCCTTTCAATACATTGAAAATGCGGGCTAAAGTACTATCATCAATTAGCGATGTTAACTACATAGTATGTTTTGATGATGATACTCCCGATAGTATCATAAGGGAGATTCGTCCCGATGTCCTTATCAAAGGAGGTGACTATGCTATAGATGATATTGTTGGAGCAGATTTCGTCAAAAGCTATGGTGGCATAGTTGAAGCAATGCCTTTTCATTACAACCAGTCAACTACTAAAATTCTTTCTTGCCTATGAATAACCAGAAGATGATAGTAGTTACAGGAGCCACAGGGTTCATCGGGTCTAACCTGTTATATGCTTTGGAATCTAAAGGATATACTAATATCGTAGGTATAGATAATTTTGGAACCGGAGAAAAATGGAAGAATGTTGCAAAACGTTCTTGTGTGTTCTTTGTACTTCCGGATCAAATGAAAGATTATCTTGATATTCATGCACAGGATATATCAGCAATCATACATTTAGGTGGAATCTCGACGACAACAGAAACCAATGTTGACGAGATTGTAAGAACCAATATTCAACTATCAATCTACCTATATGAGTATTGTAAGAAGTACGATATTCAATTCATATATGCTTCCTCTGCAGCAACATATGGGTATAGTGTTAATGATTGGGGCATCTTTGAAGACCATCAGGACATCGATAGTTTGAGAAATCTAAAACCTATGAATGCTTATGGCTGGAGCAAAAATTGTATAGATAAGTATATAGTTTTAGACAGAACAGGAAAAGAGAATAAAAATCAAGTTGTTGGTTTGAAATTCTTTAATGTATATGGCCCTAACGAGTATCACAAAGGAGAACAAATGAGTGTCATAGTTAAATTCTATGAACAATACCAAGAGTATGGAAAAGCAAAATTATTTAAGTTAGACAACAGTTCTCGAATGATGCAGGACAGAAAGTCTCCGAGGAGAGATTTTGTATATGTTGACGATTGTACTGATATTATGATATGGTTTTTAGAACATAAAGAAAATAATGGACTATATAATGTTGGTACGGGGGTGGCTCGTACATTCCAAGATGTCGCATGTAATGTGGCGAAATGTTTAGAAAAAAAGCCAGAAATAGAATATATTGAAATGCCTGAATCTTTAGTTGGTCAATATCAAGATTATACTTGTGCAAATATAGGAAAACTTCGGTATGTAGGGTATCTTAAAGAAATGATTAGTCTTGAAGATGGTATTAATGACTATATTAATAAATATTTGAGTAAAACAGATAAATATAAATAATTATGAGCAAAATCATATTCAATTTAGCAGCGAAATGTGATGCAGCAGGACGATCTCAAAATCAGGACAATTATTGGGTATGTCCAGATTTGACAAAATGGGATGCCTCAATAGATAAAGTCCTGGGTACAGATGAAGATGTGGAACTTTCTGAAAAAGGTGCCCTTCTTGTAGTTGCAGACGGAATGGGCGGTATGAATGCTGGTGAGGTTGCCTCAGATTTGGTTGTTAAAGGGATAAAGAAAAAGTTTTCTAATATACCTGATTCTATCTTATATGACGAAGAAAAAATTCAAAATTTTATTCGTGAAGCTATTGTGGAATCTGATGTATCTATAAAGATGTACGCAAAAGAGCATAGAGAAGCAGAAGGACTTGGCAGTACAATAGTATTACTATGGTTGCTTGATGGTAGAGCCTTTTGCGGATGGTGCGGCGATAGTCGTATATATCGATTTAATCCTAATAATGAGTTGGTTCGATTATCCCATGACCATTCCTATGTTCAATCATTGGTGGATGAAGGGAAAATAACAGAGGACGAAGCTTTTGAGCATCCAGATGGCAATATTATTTCAAAAGCTTTAGGTGATAGTGGTAAAAAGGCTGATCCGGAAATACGTGTGTATGATGTTTATTCTCGTGATGTGTTCTTGCTTTGCAGTGATGGATTATGTGGTCTTTTACAGGATACAGAAATTAATGATGTCATACAAGAGACCTGTACATCTTCAAAAGATTCTTTAGATGCACTTTGGAAGAAGGGCGAAAAAGCGGGATGGTCAGACAATGCGACAATAGACCTCTTATGTGTTGTTGATGGTGGCAAACCTGCAAAGGGGAGACCTGACGGGTATCCTAAAATTGCAAGGAAGATTGTCGAAAGGAAAGATGGCTCAAACAAATCTCAGATAGTTTCTGGGGGCGAGAATGTATTTGCAAAGAAACCACCTTATTTGTATATATTAGCCTTTGTCGCTTTATGTCTTTTAGGTCTTGCTCTATATAATGTATTGGGTCCAAAAGAAGGTGATGATAATACCAATCATGAATATAGTATTGAGATGTCAAATAATGTTGCCAACAACTCAAATGATCAGAACAATATGATTAATCAACAGAATAATAGTTCTTCGACATTGAATACTCAAGGTGGGCATAACAATAATATAGGTAGTAGGGCAAATTCATTAACAAATAATTACTCAGGACAAGAAAACATTCATCCTAACGGAAGTAACAATAATCATTCAAGTGGTCAAAATCCGCAACGAGGTAATGGGAATCACCAAGGTGGGAATCCAATAAATCAGGGTGTCATTAATCATCTTCCCCAAAACGGGAATAATGGCACCATTCATTCTCATCTTTCTACGGAACAAAGGCCTTCTCCTGAGTATATGCAATTCTTTAATAATGTTCTGAACGACTACAACAAGGCTAGTTCTGCATGGAACACTATAAAAAGACAGCAATACAAAACAACAGAATTGGAAAATAAAGTATATGATTTCACGGATAATATTGATAAGAATATTAATGAACTTGTAAGGGATCAGGCGAACTATAATGCTCTTAAAGATAAAGGGAAAATACAAAGTTTCAAGAATCTTAGAGATGACATTAAGCGTAATTGGAACAAATATGGTTACGAATCTCCTAGAGATAGACGCCAAAACCAAAATCATAATCAATATGATAATCAGGCAGATAATAGCGGTGATGACATGTATAACATGTAAATCCTAAAAATGTTTTAATTCATAATATTGTTATGGCAGATAATAAAGCTATTCATAAGTTCAAGGCAGGAGATGTTTTCGATGAGAGATATACGTTAGAAAAACTCATGGGCTCTGGTGGCTTTGCCGACGTTTGGAAAGCAAAGGATAAAGACACCAATACGTCAATTGCACTTAAGATTTATACCAATCTTGATGAGGATGGAATTAATGATTTAGCAGCAGAATATACACGTATGCAGAATCTTAATCATACGAATATTCTGAAAGCAGACCATTTTGCTAGGTGGGGAAATATTCCCTATCTTGTTATGAAAGTCTGTGATGGTGGTAGCCTAAGTAAGAAAGTTGGAAACATGGAGGTTTCAGAGATAATGCGTGTTGTGCAAGACATCGCTGAAGGCCTGAAATACCTACATGAGCATAAAATTGTTCACCAAGACATAAAACCTGCTAACATACTTATTGACACACAAGGTGAGAGGCCTGTATATGTTCTGAGCGACTTTGGTATTAGTAGTAAAACAAAGACACGACTAAGCCACAGCGTTAACATGAACAGCAAAAATCAAGGAACAAGTATGACGGAAGCCTATGCTCCGCCAGAAAAGTTCAGCTCCAAAAGAGAAGATCGCAAGCCCGACAGGAAAGGTGATATATTTTCTTTTGGAATATCATTGTATGAACTGGCATGTGGCAGTCTTCCATTTGACGACTTGAGGACTGGCTTTGAATTGTTGCATAGTGATGTGGAGGTTGATTTTTCAGAAATACAAGATGAGAAACTCAGACGAATCATCCAATGGTGTATGCAACCTGATAAGGACGATCGACCAACTGCTGAACAACTTTTGAAGGCTGCTAAGTCTAATGAAACTATCGAAGAAAAGAAGGTCACAGGTCATGGTAAACATACTGTGCGAGTTAGCGACAGTGATAATAATATGCCAAAATATTTGCTTGGGATAATTGTTGCATTAGTAATTGGTGGAGGCTTGTATTGGTTCTTTAGCAATGGTGGTTTTGGATCAGTGACAGAAAAAGGAGAAGAAGGATTTGTTCAAAGAGTAGATACATTCACAATTAATGGTATCCGATTAGAAATGGTAAAAATCCCAGGTGGTTCCTTTGCAATGGGTAGTGAAGATGGTGATGCCAACGAAAAACCTGTCAAGACTAAACAGGTTAGTGATTTCTATCTTAGTAAATATGAAGTAACTCAGAAATTGTGGTTCGTAATTATGAATACAAATCCTTCTACGGCTATAAATGACAATTTTCCTGTTAATAATATCAGTTGGGATGATTGTCAACTTTTTATTCAGAAACTTAATGCATTGACAGGCCGAAATTTTAGGTTGCCTACAGAAACAGAATGGGAATATGCTGCAAAAGCAAAATTAAAGCCAGATGGTAGTATTGAATCAACTGGATATAGATATTCTGGTACATCATCAAGTCTGTCTGATTATGCTTGGTATGCAGCAAATAGTGGTGGTAAGATACATGCTGTTGGCAGCAAAAAACCAAATGATTTCGGTATATATGATATGAGTGGTAATGTTATAGAATGGTGTCAGGATATATACACGAGCTATAGCACAGGTAGCCCAGAATTGGGAAAAGATGAGCGTGTATTGCGTGGTGGATATTATGATAGTGATGCAGCATCTGTAAAATGTACAAGCCGTGGAAGCTGTCAATATACACAAGCTATGGAACCATTTGGATTTAGACTTTGCTTACAATAATATTTGTGAAATATATGATAATTACAGTATTCACTCCAAGCGGAATTGTTGTCGCCACGGCAAGTTACGACAAATTCTATGAATATTTGGACTCAGATGGGGAAACTATGCTTTCTCCTGTCATGATGGAAGGGCTTCCCCATAATTATATCTTCTGGGAAAAGTATTCTTTAACGTTTAATAGCCTAAATTCATATTCTGCAGAATTTGGTATCTTCTCAAAATTAGACGAGTTGATAAGCAAGTGGGGCACCCCCCCTCTTATAAGCGAGTTTATGCCATATCTAAAAAAAATATTAGTGGATAATCATATTCAAATCATAGGGATTGTTGCTGCGTATGACAAGGACAAAGAATTGTCTAATATACCATTTGTGTATCAAATCCTTGGAGAGAATATAAGACGAATCAATCTTGACACAGAAGGTCATCTCAATTATAATTGTGTTTATTTGGAAAAGACGCCACATATAGGGAAACTTCTGCAACGGACACAAATTCAAAACGGAGATATTTGGGAAGAAAATCAGGCTGTAAAATTACGATGTGATTTATACTCCATTCAAAAGTCTATTGATCTTTGCCGATTCATGTTACGAACAAGTTATTATGTTGAAAACATCAATTCTGCATTATACGATAGCCCTCTAAAAGCTGACGTGACAATTATAACAAAGGAAAAAATAGAAACTAAATTATTGGATATTTGAGATTATGCCTAATATATTATTGACTCAAAAATGTATAAGGTCTTGCCCCTATTGTTTCGCAAGGAAGCACATGCATGATGCTCCTCCTGAGGATATATTAAAATGGGAGGATCTAATATACATTGTTGATTTCTTCCAAGCTGGAGGAGATACAAACATTTCATTGCTTGGAGGAGAACCCTTCTTGCACCCAGATATAGTGGACTATATATCGTATATAATCCATAGAGGTATGCATGTCACTGTGTTTACTAGTGGTGTGGTTAGCGAAAAAATACTAACAGATGCAATTCAAAAGTTTGAAAGTGTTGATCCACGCTCTTTAGGATTTGTCGTAAATTTGAATAATCCACGTGAGACTTCTTTCTCCGAGAATGAATCAATAGGTCGCTTCTTTAACGCGTTTTCGCGTTTCTGCACATTAAGTATCAATGTGTATAAATTGAATTTCGACTATTCCTATGCCCTAAACACAATTAATAAATACGGGTTACAACGCCATATAAGGTTAGGACTGGCTCACCCAATACCTGGGAAAAAGAATATGTGCATTAAGCCAAAAGACTTGCGTAAAATGGCAGAAGAACTTATGGCTTATATTCCAACCTTTGAAGCATTTGATATTCACGTAGGCTTCGACTGCGGAATGCCGATGTGTATTTTTACAGACGAAGAAATCGGCAAACTGTTTAAGCATACATTCGGGAATGTTAATTTCCGTTGTGGAGCCGCTATAGACGTAGGCCCAGATATGAACGTATGGGCTTGTTTCCCTCTTTCTGGCTATAACAAGCACTCTCTGCTAGAATTTCAAAATCACGAAGAATTATGCCATTGCTTTGCTGACTTCCATAACTCTGTTAGAATTGAAGTGGGAGGCATATTCGAGAAGTGTGATAACTGTGAATACCGTAGAAAGGGTATCTGTTCAGGCGGATGTCTTTCGCACGGGTTAAATAAGTTTGTAAACGAAGATCATATCCGCAATGCACAAGTTTATCCCGACACATTGGAATAGGAACACGCATGTTCTTGTGACCAAATACACATGGCCAATTGAAGAGTACTTAAAGGGTCATGCCATCCTCGTACATATCAATTGTCTCGAGGACATACCTAATATAATGAAGCATATTCATGAGACAACGCGTATACAGGCATTTGTATATACCAACAAATACGCTTCTCTTGAAACCATAGATGTTATTCCAGAATGGGGGGATGTTCCTATTATATTATATATAAATAGGCTGGGTCAGTTCAGAAATATTCATGAGAAGATTGGCAAAATTAGAAACATGAATGTTGTTCTAATCTTTACAGGCTCTGAACAGCAGGCAACAACAGATGCACAAATTGCTGCATCTTTGGGTATTCATTCAGGTATATCATTACATCCTGAATCTCCGTTATCTGATAACATTTTAGACTTAATGACTTACAACTTCTATGGAACAATGCCTCATGGGGAAATTGAACCATTTTCTACCATGGAAAGATACTATGACGGTGAAAGTTATGTAAGTCCAAAACTGGCAGAATTTGTAAACCCGTTACGTTATGTATATGTTGACAGAGACATGCATTTGGCATTCTCGCAAGAAGATCTTGAAAAAGGTAACTATTTCGACAAAGGGATAGAAAAGTTATATGAAGTGTCTTCACATGAAGCTGTTGCAAAAGAGTCTTGTAAATGGCAAGAAATGTTTGTTGATGCTCATCCTTGTACATTCTGCCCAGCATTCAGAATCTGTATGGGGTACTTTAAGGTTCAACGAGAGAAAGGACGTTGTCGGGAAGTAATGAACGACTTATTAGAGGCTATCGAATTTAACAAAGAGAAGAAACAACAACAAAATAAGAGAGAAAGATGCCAACTATAATATATAAAGCAACTGAAGCCTGCAATTGTAACTGCGTCTATTGCGACGTTGTTCACAAGAAAAAGCCAAGAACAATTCCACAGGATTTGTTCAAAATCTCTTTTGAGCGATTTAATGAGTATTTGTTGGAATATCCGAATGAAGAAATATGTGTAATTTGGCATGGTGGAGAACCGTGTATGGCAGGACTGGATCTGTATAAGACAGCCTTGGCACATCTGAAAGAAATATGTCCAGAAACACGTAGTAGGATAAGGTTCGCTGTACAATCCAATATTACGATGATTACCCAAGAGTTCATAGATGTATTTAAGGAAATGGGTATCTATACAATAGGCACAAGTTATGAGCCAATACACGGTGTCCGAGGTATCGGTAAGAAACGAGACAGCAGATTGTATAATAAAAAATTTTTTGAAGGTGTTAACTTGCTGGAAAAGAATGGAATGACCTGGGGCTTCATTTATGTAGTTACTAAAGCTGTCTTGGACAAGCCTTTAGAGATTTTTTATCATCTTACGAACTTAAAACTTAAAGGTGGGTTTGACTTCCACTCCGTATTGGTTTATGAAGATGCTGCACAAGAATCGCAGGATACAGCAATAACACAAGAGGAATTTGCAGATTTTCTTGGTACTGTATTTAAAGAGTGGTGGGAGCATAGAGAACGTTATCAGCACATTGACCCATTCGATTCCTATTTGAAATATTACACCACAGGTTACCAGTGTCTTGGCTGCGGTGATGCGCCCACATGCGGACTGCATTTATATTTGGGTCCAGATGGAGAAACCGCGCAATGCGGAAGAGCAGCAGATTGGGATATTCTCAGTTACGGTAATATACGTGACAAATCCTTAAAAGAAATTTTTGCTGATGAGCAGAGGGCAAAGGTTGACAACAGAGTAAATGTTTTACAGACTACAGATTGTAAAGGCTGCGAATACTGGCGTATCTGTCATGGAGGCTGCCCTCTTGATGCTTATAATGGATATAAGGATTATGTGCGTAAAACAGATCAATGTCTCTCAAAGAAATTATTTTTGAAAAAATATTTTGAACCTATAACGGGATTGAAATTCCCACAATTTACGAATCATGGATAAAAGACATATTGAATATCTCACACCAGATTTGCTCAAGTCTGACGAACAGATTTGGGTGAACCCTGTTGGTGGCCTTGGAGACATAATGATGTTGTCAACGGCCATGAAACGATCGTATGATGTATATAAGAAGAAATTCTGTGTTGCTCGAAGAGCACAATATACAGAATTCTTATCAGCTCATCCAGCCGTTCAAGAAATAGGTCATCCACCTATTGGTGGTAATATCGTATGCAACGATTATTGGATGAGACAGGAATTTCAAGACGTTAATATGAAAGGTTTGGCCATAACATGCAAAATCTTTGATATAGACGGACTTGATGATGAAGATTTATATCTGCCTGTAAACGTAGAGAACAATGCAACAACTCTCTTATTGAAAAATATACCTTGGGGAGCCAAAAATGTGGCAATCGTTTTCTCTTCAGAAAGTCCCAGGAAAATGATGCATCCTATAAAATGGCATTTGATTGTTGAAAAACTACTTGCTCAGAATTGTTTCGTTCTTCAGTTGGGACGAATGGGAGATGTCCATATAAGAGGTGCTTATTCTCTGATTGGGGCAACAACTCCTTTACAGATTTTTGAGTTGCTGAAGCATATTGATGTTCTAATTACATTGGATAATTTCATAATGCATGCAGCAAAATTAGTTCATACACCAACTATTGCTCTTTTTGGACCGACGGAAGCCTCGAGGTATGGCTATGCAGAACATGTCTGTTTACAGGCCGACTTGTCGCAATGTGATCAGAAAGATAAATGTCTTGGGCCTCATGTCTCAGAAAACTATTCAACTCCTTGCCCTTTATGCGAAAAGCATTGTATGAATTGGCATGATGAAAATAAAATTGTAGATATAGCAATGACAATATTAAATAATAAATAGAATCGACTATGGAGAATAAAAAAATTAATCGCAGAGACGCATTAAAGCGAATTGGAAAAATGGCTATTGCTGCTTCCGTGGCGAGCATAGTTCCTGTAAACGTATCCGCTGGCGAGAGAATGCGTGAAAACGGACCGAGCGGTTATAATAGTTTCCATAAGAGTTATGGAAGCTATCACAGTTATGGTAGCTACCATAGCTATGGTAGCTACCGCAGTTATGGCAGTTATCAGAGCTATTATAGTTATTACAGTTACTATAGCTACTATAGCTACTATAGTTATTCAAGTTATAGTAGCTATAGTAGCTATTCCAGTTATCGTAGTTATTATAATTATTATGATTATGGAAACTATTATAACTATAATAACTACTTCAATTATTTCAACTATTTTAATTATTTCAATTATGTTGCTTATTAGTTTGACTTTTATTCCGCTGATGATTGGTAGTTCAGAACTATTTATTGTTGCCGCTATAGTTCTTCTTTTGTTTGGAGGAAAGAAAATACCAGAGTTAATGCGAAGTATGGGACAAGGCGTTCGATACTTCAAGAAAGGTATGAATGAAGATATTCCCGATGACAAGTTGAGTTCTAGTAACGAGAATGAAGTTCAATTACCGGTAGAAGATAAGAAATGAAGTATCGAGAATCTGATAATATGCAAACATTCGGAGAGCATCTTGATGTATTAAGAAAGATGCTTTTCCGAATCGTTATGCTGTCATTCTCTATCGCTTTTGTCGTTTTCTTTTTCAAAGACACCATCTTCGAATATCTTTTAGCGCCATGTACTTCAAATTTTGTTACATTTGACTTTGTAAATAAGATATTAACACTATTAGGTGATAGTGGTGAGATATATAGTAATCAAATGGAGCTTATTGCAACAGATCTTCCAAGTCAATTATTGGCACATATGTCTATGTCACTATATATCGGGATATTACTTTCTTCTCCATTCATCATTTATGAGATGTTCAAATATATCTCACCTGCACTATATGAAAATGAAAAGAAATATTCGTATAGAATCGTTGTCGCGGCCTATTCATTATTTATAATTGGTCTTCTCGTTTCATATTTTGTCTTATTCCCTATATCTTGTAGATTTCTTGCGTCTTACAGCGTGTCGGAACACGTTAAGACAATGGTCACTATAGATTCGTATATTAGCACATTCGTGTCCTTAACATTTTTGATGGGAATCGTTTTTCAGTTACCAGTTCTCTCTTTCTTCTTGGCGAAGGTAGGTATAATAGATGCTTCTTTGATGGTTGAATATAGAAAGCATGCATTTGTGCTGATTCTTTTGGTAGCTGCAATCATCACACCTCCAGATGTTATGACTTTGATAATAGTTTCATTGCCACTATATGTTTTATATGAATTAAGCATTATAGTGGTAAGAGTGTCTCAAAAATAGTACAATATGGATACAAAAGTTATAATTGAGGTCGTTTGCCCTCATTGTCATAGCAAACTTATGATGAAGAAGAAACCTGAGGTTACTTCTAAAGTAGTAAAATGTCCAGGGAATGGTTGCGGAAAAGAACTACATATTGTTTTTGATGTTACTAAAGACCCTCAGACCTATCAAATTATTGATGAGAAAATTGAGGAAAAAAAGAAGAAAAAAGGAGATACTATTTATGGGAAAAGTGCCAGTTCTGAAGAAGAATTCGATATTGGCGCAGGAAAGAAGAAGACAGTTTATGGTAAAGATAAGCACAAGACTCCTCACAATGTCTATAACGACATGGATGATGACGATGAGGAAGAAATTAAGCCTAAAAAGAAACATAGGCTGCGAGAACGTATATACCTTACTCATATTACATGGTTTGGCTTGCGAAATCAAAGATTCCAATTGTATGAAGGAACTACGACTATAGGAAGATATGACGAAGACGATACTTCCGATATTATGATTCGAGGTGACGAAACTATGAGCCGCAAATCAGTTGCCATAATCATAGAGGAAGAGGATGGTATATTCGATTATAAATTAAAGGTCTTAAACGCAACTAACAAGGTTAAGGTAAATGATCAAAGAGTGAAAGAAGGTTCAGTCGTATATCTTGACTTTGGTGATATTATTATGTTGGGTAATTCAAAATTTAAATTTGACAATCATTAAGAATTATGACTAACGGCGAATTTTTATACCTAAATTCTAGAGACGAGCTGCTCCGACTTGACATAAGCAAAATAGTGTTCTTCGAAGGAGAAGGGAATTATACAAATATTGTCTCTGCAAACAAGTTAAAGGGAGTGGTGTGTATGAATCTTGGACGGATACAAGATGTTCTTGACGAAAAATTGAAGGAGCATTCTATCATATTTGCTCGTGTTGGTAAACGATATATTGTTAACCTGAACTACATCTATTCTATTAACCTTATTAAGCAAAAACTCACTTTGAGTGATGGGTATATGTTTGCATATCAGCTTGACATTGCAAAAGAGGCATTAAAGAAATTGAAGGATCTTCATAGTAAATAGTGTGTATATGGAAATAATTATTGGTCGAGATTCTGAATCAAGTTGTTTGGCACTTCTTGTCGATGGTAAGCGTGGAAAAGATTCTTCCATAACCTTGCCGAATAGTGTCAGTCGTTTGAAACCAGACGAAAATACGGGTCATTGTCGTTTGTCTTTAAAAGGTGATTCTATAAAGATAACTAATTTAAATCCACAGAATGTAACATTTGTGGATGGTGAAGAAATAGAATCTTCTAAAAAAATAGATACCCATAGTATAGTGGAATTAGGAGCAGACCAATACCGTATAAGCATTAAGAAATTGCTTAAAAAGATAGGCTATGTTCCTCCCGTATCAATAAAACATCTTAAACGAGTTTGGGAAAGGTATGATCGTACGCTACTGAAGCTACAGGTAGAACAGCAGAAAGCTGCTAACCAACAAAAGTTGCAGGGCCTAATCTCACAGGCATCAGTACTTTGTGTTATAATCCCTTCTGTAATCCCTTCCATCCCAATACCTGGCATGATTAGGGTGCTACTTGTTATAGGAGCTCTTGCCATGGGTGTGTATTTTTATATTAAGGGAACTAAGACTGATGAATCATTCGTTGTTAAGAAACGCGAGTTAGACGAACAGTTTAAGGAAGACTATGTATGTCCAAAGTGCGGCTATTTTTTTGGCTTTACTCCATACGACAATCTTACATATAAAAAGAATTGTCCAAATCCAAATTGTAATGTCCCATTAACCACATAGAAGGAGAACTCCAGAAGGTTTTGTGTAATAAAGTGGGGTGTTTGTGTAAGATGCTTTTAAAAGTTTGGCAGCTTGAAATAATCAGCCTATCTTTGCATCAGAAACAACAAGTTTAACTCTTTAAAAAACAACAATTATGGAAGAAAAGAAAAACAATAGCACTAAGGGTGCTGCTAAGTGGAAAGAAGTTTTAGTAGGTGGTGTTTCTGGTATAGCACTTGGTGCTGCAGGTACATTATTCGCAAGTTCTATTCCTTTGGATGCTTCCGCAGAGACAACTGAGGAAGAAAATGCAAATCCAGAAGGTGAGGCAGCAAATGTGAATGCTACTGCACAGATGGCTTCTGGTGTGAACGACTCTATGTCCTTTTCTGCTGCATTCAATGCTGCTCGTGCTGAAGTTGGAGCTGGTGGAGTTTTTGAGTGGCATGGTAATCTGTACAGCACTTATACTGCTGATGAATGGAACAATATGGATGATGCCGCAAGAAACGAGTTTGCTGAGTCTATTCATTGGGACGGTCCATCTCATGAATACGTTGCATCTAACCATAGTCACTCAACGCATTCATCTCATACGACTAATTCAGAGAATGTTCATCAGACTGCCAACACTACATCAACTAATACAGCCCAAAACAACCAAACCCCGGGGAAAGAAGATGGTGACTCTCCAGACGTTGAAATAATTGGCGTAGATCACGCTAATATTGATGGGGAACATGACTCAATAATAGGTTCTGCAAGCATCAACGGACAAGCTGTCTATTTCATTGATGTTGATGGACAAGATGATGAATTTGAACTTATGGTAGCTGATACAAATGGGAATCAACAATTAGACGAGGGCGAGGTGGTTGATATCTCTGAACAGCATATGTCGGTGTCACATTTTGAACAACAGGCACAAGCCCACCATTCAAATGGTAACAATAGCAATAATGAAGAGTCTGTTCAGTATTATGCAAACAATGAGGATCTCCCTGACTATGTTAACGACGCAGATCCTGGCACTTTAGCATAATAATATCTGAGGGCATATCGGAAGGTATGCCCTCATAAAACTACATTATAGTATGGAAATAAAGAAGAAATTTTTCGGTATTTTGCTTGGAATGCTGTTTTTGACAGCAAATGTTTTCGCAACGAACAAAGTTCATTTGGTGTCTGTTGGAATTGCAGACTATCCTGGAACTGCAAATGATTTGACTCTGTGTGCCAAAGATGCAGAAACTGTAAAATGGCTCTATGAGAAAAATTCTAATGCAGTAACTGAGATACTGACTAATAGTGCAGCAACAAAAGAAGCTATATTGTCCGCTATTCGTTCAACCTTTAAGTATTCTTCTACTGATGACATTGTTGTTTTCTTCTTTAGTGGGCATGGCTATAAAGGAGGTTTCGTTGCCTATGATGGTTTTTTGAGTTACGACGAAATTAGAGAGGCTATGAGTGTAACACATTGCAAGAACAAAATGATTTTTGCTGATGCATGCTTCTCTGGTAAAATGAGACAAGGTTCTTCAGAGGTTAAACAAGAACATGAAAGGTCAAGTGTTATGCTGTTCTTGTCTTCTCGCGATAATGAGACTTCTATTGAACGTAGAGACATGAAGAACGGATTCTTTACCACATGCTTGGTTAGTGCGTTACGTGGTAAATCCGATGCAAATCGTGACCGCAAAATCACAGCAAAGGAGTTATTCAAGTTTGTAAGTGATAATGTGAGGGCTTTGTCAAAGAACAAACAACACCCTGTTATGTGGGGGCATTTCTCTGATGATATGCCCGTAATTGTTTGGTAAGAAAGTTATTTGAAATGAGGAATGTTTTAGTTTTTTTATTTATTTCTCTGCTTTCATCATTATACAGCTTGAGAATCAACGCACGAAGTCTTATAGTTGTTGCACAGCAAGAGACAGGTCTATATAATCAGACATGGTTTTATGGAGGTAGTGGTAATTCATTACAAGAAGAAAAAATCAAGGAGTATTGGAAGGAAGATTTTTATATTAACTCTGTTGCTTATACATCAAAAGGCTGGTTTGTAACTATGGCAAAAGGTGTAAAATGGACAAGTCAATCTTATAAATATCTGTCTTTATGGCCCGATGATTGGATTCATGAAAAGAGGAAAGCAGGATATATGATAACCTCATTGTCAACAAGCGGCTCAAACTGGATGGTGGTAATGTCTGCGAACACAGATTATAAATCACAAGAAATCTGTTCTGCGCCTTGGTCAACATTGAAAGACTGGATAAAAAAATGGTGGGATAATGATTACTATATAACCAGTCTAACTTGTAGAAATGGTATGTGGACAGTAGTAATGAGCAAGACATCCCTATACACAGACCAATCTTATATGTCGTCCTCAACTATAAGTGGTATTAAGGAAAAAGTGAAAAAGAAATGGGAAGAAGGGTATCGTATAGTTGCATTTGAATACGGTGGAGGAGAATATCTCTGTGTTATGTCCAAATTGGCGGGAGGGAAAACCCCAATGCAAACCTATCAGATAGAATCTTCTGATGTTAGCAAATTCATAAAAGAGAAATGGGGCGAGTCTTATAATGTGATCTATGTGGGCGGATAAATTATTTCAATCTGATTAGAGTTTTTTTTTAATGAGTATAAGTTATTCACAAAAGGTCAAGGTATGTTAGTAAAAAAATCTCCATTATTTTTGTTGTTTATTATTGTTTTACAGATCGTACCTGTTAATTGTCTCGCCCAATTTCTCAAAGATTATAAAGAGTTGAGCATTGGGGATTACGTGTATATGGATGGATCTTTTTCACATGTAAAATCAAGCAAAAAACAATTGATAGGAATAGTTGTAACAACAGAAATAGATATGGAAAGCAAAGCTCATGGTTGGAAAAATGGAGTTGTTGTAGCCGTTGATGATACCGAAAATGGACATTTTTATAAATGGGGACCATATAACGCTTCATATGATAAAAATGATTATAGGTATGAGGCTGTTGATACCTTAGGAAGTTCATATGAGGCTTTCTATAGTTTAAAGAAAATGATTAAACCGAGATTTTTGAGTAGTGGATGGCAACTTCCGTCTCCAACACAGTGGGAAGCATTATTAAGAAACTTGGGCGGATTACCTGCCAATCCCTCATACAAAGATCGTGCTATAGTACTGCAAAACCTTAATAATAAAGTAGGTGGTTTTTATGATGACAAGCATGGCTATTGGTTGTCAGAATCATCATCAGGGAAAACGGCTTATATAGGAGGAATTAGCCAAGCGAACAATGGCTTGTACTATGATAGCTATGACGGAAGGGGACGTTTTACTGTTGACGGGAAACCAGGACTGGTGGGAGATCGTCAACAATATAGAAGAGTTAGGGCTTTTTTGTGTTTTTAACGATTAAATTATTTATAAATATGAATATAATCAAGTCATTTTTATTATTTTTGTTTCTGTCAATTTCATGCCTAAACTATGCTCAGAACAAGTTGACACGTAATCAAATACTGAATGCAGTTAGAACTCATCAGGTGAATTTGGATTCTTTACAAACATCTGTTGGGGATTCTGTATTGTGTGATTCTACAACCACTAGAATTACGTTAGAGGTCATCAATGACTCCACGGCCCATAATCATTCATATAAGTTTATCTTTTCAAAGGATGATATAGAGGTTGATGTGTATGATGGTAGTACCTATTTGTATCGTAGTACTTTCGAATACAAGAATTACACATATGAAAAATTAAAGACTAAAATAAATAAACGTAATCTAAAGAAAATAGATTCATATGATGATAGCGTTATAACAAAAGAGAATAACGTACTTCGCCTCTATAAAGGAAATAAGGTATATATGTCTGTGGAAAGTTATAATGGAAGGACAAATGTCACAACAGGCTTTCATGATTTAGTGAAAGAAATTAAGAAATTGGTTCCTGATATTTCGTCAGCCTTTTCAATGTGTGACGAATATGAAGAATTAGTAGATTCAATTTCGTCAGACACAACAACTATATCGTTGGTTTTAAGTGAAGAGTCTATTAGATTCAAATCAAAGGGCGGTGAGTTCAAGAAAATAAAAGTTACATGTAACACTAATGATTGGGAAGTGTTAGAGTGCCCTGGGTGGCTTACCTTTTCTCGAAACAAGAACAATGAAATCATTATTGAATCCTCAAAGAATGACACTAAAGATGAAAGAAACGGAGTAATTAAAATAGGCAGCTTAGGAGAAATCAAGGAAATAGTTGTTACTCAAATGTAGTTCCATAGAAAACAAATTTTATATGCAAAAAATACGCAGGTTACAAAAATAATGGCTCGAATACTTTATTTTGGAAGGATTCATTAAAGAAATGTTATTCACCTCTTTTGGGCATTAGAGATATTTCATGGATTTATTAATATATCAAAACAGATT
>AUXO011896815.1_pt1 | contig 19390 bp, 44 predicted proteins | sample 768731 | NCBI WGS metagenome assembly AUXO01 (sample SAMN02715735, study PRJNA202380) | gut metagenome | biome: sheep rumen | host: Ovis aries | place: New Zealand: Palmerston North
ATGGATGGCATTAAGTGCCAAAACAACAAATCAATATCGCAATCAATCTTAAAGGTAATACGTTTAGTCATAACTCCTTAATCATTTCTATCTCATTTTCGTCTCTTGAAAGTTCCTTGAACCCAAGACGCTCATACCATTCACGCAGCCAGATGTTCTTTGCATCAACGTGTAGTCGGGCAAAGTTCATGTTTTGCGTTCGGCATTCTGATATAGCCAATTGCATCATGTCGTTTCCAACACCTTTCTTTCGAGAACTTTTAACTACGGAAAGGTCACAAATATAACCAGCCTTGGGGAAAGATTTCTCGTCAAACTTAACACAAACCATTGCCGTGCCGTCATCCTTAACTATGTCAACACTTTTGCCCCAATACCATTGGCATACGTGATATACAAATTCATTTTGTTCCATAAATTATATCTTTTTAGAAAACAATAAAAATACACCTCTAAACTTATAATTCGGATTATCCAATGCTTTATGTATTACATCAAAACTTGAATGAAGTCCTTTTATAGCAGAAACCAAAGTTGGGAAACTTTCAATATATTCTCCATTGATACTATACTTGTGTACTTCTATTTTAGCACCAAAAGAACCGTTTTTAATTCTGGTGGCAATTCTTTTTTCATTTGTTGATTTTTGCCTTGTTGTTCTTGTTATAGCATCCATTGTTAATGGATTGTGAGTATTTTCTTTACATGTACACCACTTTAGATTCTTAACCCTATTGTCAAACTTGTCGGTATTCAAATGGTCAACACAAGGTTTGTTTTCTGGATTTGGAAGAAATGCTTCTGCAACAAGTCTGTGAACATACACTTTCTTAGGTAAAGAATTTTTACGCAAGGAGACGTAATAATATTGCCTTCCAGACGAACATAAAGACAATATCTTTTCTTTTATTAGTCTAAAACCACCTTTATTGTCGTTTTTTACTAAACGTTCCAAAGATTTAACTCTCCCAAGGCTACTGACTTGGTATAAACCTTCATAACCAACTACGTCTTTCCAAATTTCTTCCATAAGCATTAAAGTTTTGTTGGTTGTGGATAAAAACGCTCGTCGCTCCATCGGAAGACCATTCCGCAAGAAGTACATTTGTTGTCTACGCCTTCCACAAGGTATTGCTCATGGTTACACTGAGGGCATATACAATCATACTTCTTTGGTATCGTTATAAAATGATTTTGGAAAGAGTCACCAGAATCAAGAGTGCCAGTCTCGTACATGGTCTTTAGCAGAGCCAAAATGTCGCGCACACTGGCTTCCGACAACTCCTGTGACCTATCGTGCAGAAGATTATTCAATAGCCTTTGGACTTCCGCTCCCGTAAAGCGATAGTCACTCAAATTGCTTGATTGCTCTTGTATGTCGCTGCGATATTCTTGCTCCAAGTATTCTCTTAATTGTCGGCAATTCTGTTGGTCTAACATTATTTCCGCATCCTTGCGTTTTGTTGCAAGGTATTCTTCTTCATCCTCGGACGGCACATTACGTTTGAACTCTTGCGTATCAAAAGAATTTGCATAGGCAACCTCTATCCGCTCCCCGAGAACAACTTGAAGAACGAAGAGATATTCCTGCAACGTAAAGTCCACAAGCCTTGTGTGGAGCGTATTCTGTGCTGAAAGTAAATCTAACATAATTCTCTCGTATCTATTATTTCTCCTGTCTCAATCACGTAGCCTTGTTTGTGGCATTGCGGACACTCAAGGTCTTTGAGAAGCGTTGCCATAGGTCTTACGGCAATCCACCGCTTTAGACACCCAAGACAAACAACCTCGGATGTCTTGTGCGGTAGGTTTTCTTCGATGTAGTGTATCTCACTCATTAGTCCAAAACCTCAAATGGAACACCAATCTTACCTTCAACCACTTCTGCACCATCAAAAGAAATAATGATTTGCATGTACGGGTGTCCGTTCCTTTGCAACCACTCGTTTAGTGGCTTTGCAAGTTTTTCAAATTCTTCTTTGTTCATAATATTTAGTTTATTCATTGTTATTGACTTCTTTTATCGCCACCACGCAGCACTTCGGTATTACATTAATTCCACACCGCTGCAATGGATTATACCCCTTGCTGAGTGCAACCGTATAGGCATCTTCTGTTTCTCTTACAAGAAACCCACAAGATTCGATACTGCAACATGTATCGTCAATATCCTCATCAAGCACCCACCCGTGTATCTGTCTGCTGTCAACCCACTTTATAATTACTTTCTTATCTTCCATATCTTACAAGTTTTTACGTCGTGCATATTCTGCGATGAGGAGTCCGTCGAAGTCACTATGCTTGAAGTCTGCAAGTTGTGGAAACAGTCGCTTGCCAATATCCTTACTTGCTTTCTTCTGCTCGTCAGCACCCTTGATACCTTTTGGCAACAGAACCTTTTGCCAATCCTTGCTGTCAACATAGCAATAAGGGAAGCCGAAGTGCTCAATAAGCGTTAGTTCCGCTTCAAAGCAACGCAATGCCGATGTGGTAGACTTAAACCTTGTGGGGTTCACCATTGGTCGCTCCATTACTACCATCGTGTTTAAAGGGTCAAACTGCTTTAGAATATCAGCCAAGCCATTTGCATCGACGCGCGTGATGTTATCCTTCTTTTTGCAGTAGTTTTGTTCTTTCTTTACAGGTGTGTGGTAAATCTTAGGTTCTAAACACTCTCCAACAATACCAATAGTTCCCGTAACCCCGTTATCTATACCGATTATTACCTTGTGTCCCATATCGCTTATTTTAAAACGTCCAACATCTTAGTCTCAACCAACTTCTTGAGTTCCATGTCATCAAATCCTTGTCTCATATACTGGTCAACAGCAGCCTTGGCTTCCGTCATGTCGTGTGCAAAGACAACTACGACGTATGGAATCTCCTTCTGCGAACCATCCTCGTTCATAAAGATGCCGCAGATGGTAGCGTAGAATATCCTGCACTCGTAATCAGCAGGCTTCTCGTTGATAATCTCACGAATCTTGTTGTTGGTCTTGATAGACGCCACGCTAAAGTTCGGTAAGTGTCCGAACACCTCGTACAACTTCGACTCGACCTCTCCGAACAGTTCAAAATTCTCAAGAACATATTGTTCTTTGACTGTTTTCTTTTCGTCCTTGTAGGTTATTTTCGCCTCGTAAAACATGGTTATTTTTCTGTTATTCGTATTTTTATTATGTCTTTCAGCTCGCGCGGTATCTGTACGACGACGGTATTGTCTATGTCTTTCTCTGAATTGCGCAGCTTGATAATTCTCTTCAAGAACCGCCATCTCTGCGACCATACGCTGTCGCTTGCGATTAGCGTTCCCATTTTGTTCGTGCTGTTGGATATGCTCTGCTCTGTGAATCTGACTCCGTACTCCTCCGTCAGCAGGGACATTCTTATGAACGGCTCACCTGTCATGTACCGGTACGCATACCAGAACAGCCATCTCGAGTGTATGACGTGCATTTTCTTTACATTCGTCATCATGTCTTTCTTCTCGACATTGCATATAGCTGCCACGAAGTCTGCGATATAGTCAGTGATGCTGTGTTCGTGCGACTTCAGAATCTCGCATACTTTCTCTATGTCTTCGTTGTCAAGCTTATGCCATTCTCTCGTAACTTTGTCTTCATCCATTTCTCAACTTCTCGTTAATGCTGTTAATGATTGTCTGTTGCGGTTGCGGGAGTCGCTCGACGAACAAGTTCAAGCGGCAATTTTTGTCTGCGCCGAGCACTCTGTCCCATACTCCGACGATAGAGAATCTGAATCTCAGAAAACAGAACTCTCCTTTGTATGCGACAGCTCCTCCGTCGGCTTGCTTCTTCATGTACGCCTCCCATTGCGGCAGTGGCTCTCGCTCGCTGTATGACATCGTCTCGTAGTCATACTCAAGAACCTTCCTGCGTTTCAGCCAGACAAAGCTGTCATTGTCCTTCTTAAAATACACCGCTTCTATCTTGCCGAGGGAGATTCCTTCTATGGTAATCTTCCCTAAGTACTGCCCGCTGGATGTGCGCTGCACGAATCCATTTATGTAGTCGTCCATAGATTCTATTTCCGTTTTTTCCCGCCTCTTGCGCGTCTGTCTCCAGCCATGTCGGACTTTGAGCCTCGATTGGCGCTTGACTTCTTGTAGACGATGCCGTGTTTCGTGTGGCTTGCGTCTTTTCCTTTGCGTGAAGCCTTGCCGTACTTTCTGTCGTGCTCCCTGTTGTGCTGCGTCAGCTCAGTGCGCTTCTCGACTTGTTCTGGCTGCTTGTTGTATTCTGCCTGATACGCCCGGTGTCTGGCTCGGGCTTTCGGGTGCGTCCTGTAGTATTGCGCTGTTCTTGATACCATATCTTTCTGTTTTTAGTCTTTGGAAAGCTTATGCCATGATTCGAGATTCATACACGGCATTTTGCTTTTTTCTCGTTTATACTTATGTTCTATGTACTCAAGGTACTCGTCGTACTTGATGTCGTTCTCGACGCAGGTTATGATGTCGTCAAGGCTGATGGTGCTCATCGAATTAAGTCTGAGCACATCTCTTCCTATCCTGTTCCCTACCCACCATGCGTCATTCTTGTTTATCTCGAACAGCTCCAAGAGCGCGTCGACATAAGCGCCGACGGCGTTCTCGAAGTTCTGCTTGAGGAGTTCTTTATGTGCGTTGTTCATATTACTTTGCTCTTATAAATCTTCCAGTTTTACTATCTCTTTGCCTTGGCATTATATTGTTATGAAGTTTTGTATGTTCACTTAAAGTCATAACTTCGAGATTAGAAACGTCATCGTTGTTGTGATTTCTGTCCTTATGGTGAACAACAAAATCTTTTTTAAGTACAGTAATACCATTTACAACTTCAAAGTATTCATCATCAAACATTTTACTATTTTGCTCAACAACAAGCCTGTGACGAACAACTCTTCCATTTTTATCTGCGTAAGGGTGATTGGGGCAGTACACATAAATGTCTGTTATTTTATGATTCTTATGTTCTATTTCTTGTCCATTAAAAGAGCTGTTTAACTTTCCTTTTAGCCCATATTGATGATTATTTGAACCTGTAAACCATATTTTTCGATATTCATTCATGCACTCTCTTGAACAAAATATGCCACAGCTTCTATTGTACCTATCTATCTGGCTTTGTTTTACGTGAAATTCCTTACCACAATATGTACATGTTGCGTTGTTCTTGCCACGCAACGATTTGCGTTGACATTCAATGCTACAGAACTTGGCGTTTTCACGCCAATGCGGTACGCAAAACTTTTTGCCGCAAGTTTGACAGACCTTTTCTATTTGCATAATTACAACATCTACCTGTTATCTCCTTCTCCAACTATTACATTGCGCTTTTGGCGGTCAGCAAGTTTGTCAAGGTTTTCTTGTGCAACATCTTCAAGCGACCATCCCATAACGGAACAAAGTCCACTTAACTGCCACAAAATATCTCCAGCTTCTTTTCGCAGTTCAACCTCGTCTTCGCTTGTAAACTTTGCGAAAGGCTTTGTAAGTTCATTGCCACTTATATTCAGTTTTTCTTTGCGAATCCACTTGGCAACCTTACCTGCAAACTCTCCAACCTCACCAACAAGATTAAGCATCATGTAGGTAAAATTGTGACTACTTTCGGTGCAAGTAGTCATTGCACGTTTTTGATACTCATTTACCTCCATTGATTTGCGCCTCCATCGCCTGCTCTTGTTCTTGTTCCTGAATGGCTGCTGCTTCAGCCTTCACTCTCTCTTCGTCGCTCATGGCATGTAACAGCACTCTCTCGTCGAGTCCATACGTGAACTCTCTTACGTTCTCGATGAAGCGTTTGATAAACTCCTTGTTTGTGACATCCTCTTTGTGCTCGTCGAGGAGTATTGAGTTTATCGCAAGCGTCGTGACGTACTTGAAGTAGACCAGCCACGAGCTGATTTCATCTTCTGCGATATTGTACAGGCTGTCGAAAATAATCCTAAGCCACCACTCGTAGTAGACCGCGAGGTTGTACTCTGTGCTGGTTTCCTTTGCTTTCAACACCTCAAGCAATCGTTGGAACGAATAACCACCGTCAACCTCGATGTCTTTAAGGTTCTCGTCAGCAATCTCGATAATGCGCTGCGTGTAGAGATACGGCCTACTGACTCCTGCGCTTGTGAAGTTCGCGAACACATGGCGATGGAATCCTGTCTCTATGATTGCGTAGTCTTCGTTCACCACAAGCCGCAATCCCTTGTCGCCGAAATAGATGCTCCGTGTGTCTTTTGTCTTGTCGATGTGCAGCAACGCTTTCTCTATTCTTTGTTGCAGCTGGCCATTTGTCTGTTTTTTCTGTTGCATGGTTAAAAATATTAGTGTGACTTGATGTGGTTGATTCTGCTTTCTATCTGCATGATAATATTGTCAATGCTGCTTGTCGGATAGTCTTGCCTGACCTCTTTCAAGATGTCAAGCTGGGTCTTCAGTATACAGTACATTGGTTCCATTACTTTTCTTTGTTTTGTTCGGAGTATATTGCGAACAGACGCAGCTTTATCGTCTCGTCGTCGTGTGGAATCCGTCCTTTGATTCTGTTTTGTGAGTTGTAGCTGCGTAGCCACGCCTCAGCCTCCTCTTTGTTGTGAATCTCGTCAAATATCCACTCCGGCAAGCTTTCCATAGAGACAGCGCCTTTGCTCTCCACGCCGTCGTTCTCCAGCTCTTCAGCTTCCTTCAGAAGCTGCTCGGCTTTCTTTTTCGACTCGTCGTCCAAGTCCATGTCTTGTATCTCGCCGCCGCTCACCATGTAGCTCGGGACGACGAACACTTCTTTGATTCGCACGAAAGGTTCTGTGCAGAACACTTTAGTTACGCGCGGGGCTTTCTGTCCGTTTTCCGGCTTATATTCGCACGCTGCGTAAGCTTCGCTTCCGTCGTACATCTCTACCACGGCCACGCCCTTTGTGAAAGGCGTCGTCCCGTCAAACACTTTCTTGGGGATTGATGGCAACCCGAAATGCTTTGTTATCTCTTTCTCGTATCTCATGTTGTTTTTTTGTTTTTCTGCAAAGTTAATCAAAAACTTTCTGTCATGGAGGCTATTGCATACAGTTTAACTTATTTTTGCGATTTTGCGCAGTCATCTGCCTTGTATTATCGCCGTCACGTCTTGCCTGTACGCTTTCTGATTCGTGCACTTCCTCATCGTGTCGGCAGCATCCTCCTCGCTGCTCATCGACGTGAAGCGCAAGCAGGTCTTCTTTACTGGGCACTGCGTTCCCATGCAATACTTCTTCATGAGTTCATTACTATGTATAATTTTCTCAGTAGTTTCACGAGTTCAATGCACTCCTCGCTGCTGCCGTGCTCGGTGATTGCGGAGAACGGTGCTACGAACCTGCCGTCAAACGTCAGCCATAAATCTTCAGCTCTCTCCCTCACTTGGAAAAGGGAGTCTGCGAGTGCCGCAATCCTGTCGCGCCTCCTCGCGTTCCTGCTGTCGATGAATTTCTGTACAAAACGTCTTATTTGGTCTGTGATTCTCATCTTTCTAAGTTCTTGAATATTCCGTGGCAGATGACGAATGCCATCGTAGGCACTTTATAGTACGTCTTCCCCATGTACTGGAAAGGAGTGATGTCTCTCGTGACGGGCTCGAACCTGTCCAAATACTCTTCGTCAATGAGTACATGGAACTTGTCTCCTGCCGTTTCCTTTAGTTGTCTCTCAATGCCGCTGTGTGAATGTAAGTATGTTATTCCTGCGCTCATGATATTCGTTTTAAGTAGTGGGGAGTATTTCTCTCCCCACTGTTGTTATGTTTTATTTCTGCTCTTCCGTGAAGTCAGCGAACTTGTCTGCCACTTCCTGAGCTTTCTGTGCGTCGAGCATCTGCTGCTCCATGTTGTCGGCGTACTCGTACTTGTTTGCCTCGTACTGCACGCTCATATCTGCGCGGATGGCGTCCTGCATCTCCACGCTGAGCGGAGCGTTCTTCGACAGGTTGAGCTTGATGACGGTCTTCTTGGCCATGTCGTCGAAGTCTGTAGTCCATTTGCTCGACTGCTTCACGCTGTCGTACTTCGAGCGGTATGTCTGCGAGTATCGGAGTGCGTGTCGTTCCATCTCTTCCACAGACATGTAGAATGTCGACTCTGCTCCGCTGAGCAGCCGGAAGTAGCTTGCATAGCCGATTGTCTTTGCCGCAGCGCGCTTCTTGTCGTCTTCGATGAACTCGAAAACGCACTCTCCTGTCAGCCTGTTGCGGCTCTTCAGCTCGCCCTCCTTGATTTCCGTCGCATTGGGGATGATTTTGAACTGTCCGCTACGAAGCGAAAGCTGCACGAAGCCCTTGTAGCCGAGCTGGAACGTTGCGACCGTGATGCCTTTCTTGTTATCCTTGTATGGGATGCAGTAAGCCATTCCGAGCGAGTTCTCCAGTGGCAAGTTCAGTGCTGTGGCCTTGAGTGCTGCGAACATGATGGTAAACGGCTGACACTCTTGCAATGCAGCATTGTTTGCCACAAGAGCCGTGAGGTTGTTTACGAAAGAACCCTTGCGCTCGCCGAGCACGTCAGCGAGATACTTCTGCGTTGACGGGTTTGTTATTGTCTGGTTGAATACCTGTAAGCCTGTCTGAGGCTTCTTTGTTGTTTCGTTTGCCATAATATAAACTATTTTGATTCGTTAATAAATATCTTTCAATTATCTTTCTTCGTTTTTAGCTGAATCTTGACGTAAGCGCCTTTGGATATACGCTTTTCGTAGTCATTCCGCAGTTTTTTCTCTTTTCGAGGATGCTTTGCCGCAAGGTCTGCGAGGAACTTCTTCGCGTCGAATGACACTTGCTCTGTAGCGTTTACGAGCGTCATGTTCCATGCGTCGTTCTTTATGCTCTTGATGCCATGCGCCTGCATGAACTCACAGAGACGTTTCTTGAACTCGTCTACTTTCTCCTCTCTCTGCTTTATCTCGGCAAGCGCGTTGCTGATGACATCGAACTCAGCCTTGACATTTGCTGGCAGGTATGCGCTGTCTATCTCCTCGTCTTCAGTGTAGTAGTCAAACGTATTAGAGAAATCGCTGACAATCGTCATTGCCTTGTCTATGTCAAACAGGTTGTCTGTCAATCGCAGCCTGTGTACAGTCAGCTTCTCCGTGCTGAAAGTAAACTCGTCGTCGATATTTACTTCTGACGTGTCGTAGTGCACGAGATACATCTGCACCTTCCAGTTCTTCCCTCGTGCCTTGGCGATTTCCTTGGCGATAGTCCACTCGATGTAGAGCTGGTTCTTGTATTTCTCCCTTGTCGAATGGACATCGAACTTCGTGGCTTTCACCTCGAATGCCTTCAATACTTTCTTCTCCTCGTCGTAGAGGACGATGTCCGGGTGGCATATCAGCCTACATCCGTCCTTGCTGTACTTCTCCGATACCCACAATGGGTTGCTGACGTAGCGCTCGTCCTCTGCATGCAGATTATCGAAGATGGCCGTCTCGATGAAGTCTCCGAAGAGCATTACACGAGTGGACACGTCTTCGCGTTCCAGCAACCCTTTCATCACGGCAATGCGCTTGTATGCGCTCCGTGGTACAGCCCCGAGGGACGCTATTTGGCTCAGCATGTTCCCGTCTGAGCCGCCGAGTGACCCTACCCTCGTCTGCCTGATGTCGTCTTTGTAGTTCATAATTTTTATCTTTAATCGTTAAACGGTCTTGTCTGTATAAGAAGTATCTCGTTGGCGTTAACGGCATTTGTCACGAGGCTCTTCCCTTTTATTTCATTTAGGAAAGCGCTGATAAATCCGAATATCACGCAGACGCATCCTTGGTGCGCCTTCATCCTGTGAAGATATTGTATCACCTTTGGCTTGAAGCACATGACGTTCAGCTTCTGGTGATAGTTGTTTTCTGTGGACGTGGCATTCGCTCTCGATTCTATCTCGAAGAGAAACCACATGTAGTTGTCTCCATTCTGCGTCTTACCCTCTTTGAACGTGGAAGCGATACGTCCTTGCAGTATAAGCTGGTTCTTGTCCATAGCCTTGTTACTTTCTTGACAGTTCTTTCAGCTCCTTCAGCTCACGCTCAAGCTTAGACACTCTTTCGGAGACCGCCATCCAAGCTCGCAGATACTTGTCGCGTTCAAACCTCAACCTCTTGTTCTCTCCGTCAACACGCTCGACGCGCAACTGTTCCCTTGTACAGTAGCGTCCGTTGCTGCTTCTGAGCGGCTGCTCCTTGAATAATCTAAGCTGCTTCATAGTCTTGTCTTTTACTCGTGCAAAGTTACAAGTAATTTTGCGTCACAACAAATATATTAAACATAATTAACTTAAAAGATATTAAACGGAGGTTTTTGCAATCCTCTCCGCTCCACATGGCTTTTAGTTTTCTGCTCGCCTTGCTTTTCAAGCCAAGCAATTATATCTTCACCTTTAATTCCATCAATGTCTATTGTCGATTTGTGGAATCCTATAAGTGCATTCCTTATCCTCTCATCATCTGACTCTTTGAGTTCGGGGAAGATTTCTTCAATAATTCTATTACCGAAAGTAGGTATTTTATCAACATTCGGCGCATTTCGCCATTGCTTTGCTTTCTTAATAGCCTTGTCATAGGCGTTTGCTTTTTCTTTTATTGATAGTTCTTTCATAATTAAATATTCTTTTTAATTTTACCACATTTCGTACAATAAAAATGAGAACAGTCAGCAGGTAAATCTCTGTATTTATAATCATGTATGCACCAAAACTGTTTCCATTTTTCTCTTAGGAATAAAACAATATCACCAATCATAATCACAACATTTTAAGTTTACTAAGTTTAATAATCATTTCGTAGCAAGCATCAACGGGGTTGTCATGCCAACAAGAGTCGTATCTACAATTATTTGGGTAAATACTTACCATCCATCCTACTTTTCCACTACCTAATTTATCTTTAGATAATTGTGGGAAAGGAAGAACATTAAGTAATGCAGCAAGACTCCAACACCTAATTTTACCTTGACCATAAGCAGGAATTAAATCCCCTATATATGGTTTATATTCTCCATACTTACCCCAAGCAAGTAAATCTTGAATATAACACATATCTGCACTTCCAAGTGGCAGTATCTCATCCAACTTACGACTTTGCTCGATAGTTGTATATGAACGAATTGTTGCCATAATTATTTCTTCTTTAGCTGTTTAACCAACTCTTTCAATTCCTTTTGCCTGCGCTCTTGACAGAATCGGCAGTTTCCTTTGTGCTCAATAAGACCTCTCATTTCTTCGCTAATATATTCACAAGAATCTATGATAACGACTTGGTTATCCCACTCGGAAACAGGCCGCTCTTTTATTTGTTTGTGCTCCTTTATTTTAATTTCGTCGCACCCCACCATCATCAAGGTGGTAAGTGCTAACAGGATAATCTTTTTCATATTTTTCTTATTTGAATTACGGTTTTGCTGTCTACGTTCCTGTGGACAAACGTGTCCACATCTTCCCATTCGGTGTTGTCATCTATGCTCATAGTGACTCCTTTTTCCGCCAGCCATCTGGTACCTGCCTTAAATGCAATTAAGATGTCATCTTCCCAGTCGTCGCCGCCATTGCCGTTGTCACTTTCTGTATAGCAACGGGCGTAGTCCTTTGCTGCCTCGTCAAGGTTGGATGGAAGGGATGGCAGCTCTTTTGTTTCGAGGGTGTCGAGGAAATCAAGAATATCTCTATCCTCCTCATATTTGCATTCAGCGATAGAGCCTGCACCATTCTTTACATAGTATTTATAATGCAAATCTCTTCTTCTCTCTATCTCCGCCACTACGGCAGATTTGTCTATCAGTTCCATAATTCTACTCCATTAAATCGTGAATATAACTATAGCATTTGTCCCACATCTCGTCTTCAAATAGCTTCCTATCACTTTCGCTCCATTCTGCAACTTTATTACTTGAAACCTCACTCCAGCGTCCCTTCAATACATTGTTGATATAGAACTTTGTCATTGCTTTCATGACATCGGCATTATGGCGATACCTTTTGCTCGTACGTTCCTTCCACAACTGCTTAATGTCTTTCTTGCTTTGTGGTAATCTAAATTTAATTGTCTTCATGTTCAGTCCTCCATATATTTTTTGAAATCCGCAATCATATCAGCACCAAAGAATGCTTCCAGTTTCTTCCCCGTAGGATTGTGCATATAGTCCCTGTAATGCTGATTAAACCATTTGCAAGCCCTATCGACAAAAGCATCCTTATGTACATATTCGATGCTCTTTTGTGCAAACACGGGCTGTTCGCATGCCTCTTCACCATCAAAATAAATCTTCGACGGCATTTCCGTGCCATTCGTCTTTTTTTGGTAGATTATAAAATCCCCCAAACAGCCAATGCTCCATAACACAACACTCAGCCAAGATGCAACGGTAAGAATTAAACAAGCTATTATTTCGGACAAATAGACAACCTTTGCTTTGTAAAGATAAGTCTCAACAGCTATGAAAGCTGCAAAAACAGCCCCTAAAATGTAAATGATAAACAAAATCATAATTATTCCTCCATGTAGTTTTTAAAGTCTTTAATAAATTCATGAGCAGTTCTTCCCTGACCGCACTTTCCAAATTCGTCCTCACCGTCGTAAAAGTCATAAAGGTTCTTATCTAACCAATCAGAAACCTTGTCGATAAAGGAGTCCTTGCGGACGTACTCAGGGTCATGCTCACTAAGCATCTCTTCTGACCAAGTTATTTCCCATGTTTTTGTTGCTTCATGGAAATCCTTATCCTTGGTTTCCACAACCTCTTGTGGTGTCATATTGAGGTTGAGATAGATTTTTTCTGGTAGATTCTTCATAATCAATCGTCTAAAATTCCATTTATAATTTCCTTAAAGTGTTTTCTTAGATACAGCAATGTATAACGGTCATGTTTATGCCTCTTATTTAGCCACATTTCTATTTTCTTGTATAAAGCATCCTTGCGGATATATTCAATCGGCTCAACAATATCCTCCGGGTCGCTGTGCGCGACACCCACGAAGGAACTGTCAAGGCTCTGTGCTGCCTCTGTTGTTGCGAGGTAGATTCTATCTGGTGCTTCCTTCATAATCTTAATCTTTTGTGAGTTTTATATATAATTCATACAATTCTTCCTCGGAATACTTGTCCCAAAGATGGTAGTTAGGGTATTGCCACTCGAACCTTTCATCAAATCCTCCAGTGTAGTATCCCAACCCCATATCCTCCACTGTTCTCATCTTTTCAATACTCGGTTCGACACCCCTAAGCATGTGTATAATGTCTTTTTTCGCCAATTCTACGTTCATGGCCTTACTTCTTGTTTAACAATTCCTTATTGTCGTGTATATTTCCGATGACCTCACAATCCTCTGCCTCTATAGCTTCACCGAAATAGTGCAAGAACACATCTTCTTTGCGATGTAGGGCAAAAGAAGCCATGCGTTTGCCCTCATATATAACTTGATAGACGAAGTCCTCGCATTTAACAATGTCACCCTCGTAAATATCCTTGCCGTTCTTGTCACGCAAGCCAGTAAACTGACCAACGGTGTCTGGGTCAACCCATGTAGGTGTGTCACTTTCTTGACATATATGATGTCCATCCTCGTACATGTCTGATTCGGTTACAATGTGGTATTTGCTATCTATTTTTAGCAGGCTACCAACCACCCACACACCACTATGAGAGAGTTTACCTCTAAATTCAATTTTTCTGTTCATAGTCCTATTTGTTTTGTATTACTATCCTACCATTCGTAATGTACTGTTCATAATAATAGCCAAAGTTCTTGCCATTTACCCACGCAAGTTTCTTACAGAACCGTATCACGTCCTCGTGAGGCGTATCATACAAGCAATAAACCACGCCGTCCGAATCGGTAGACACACGGCATGTAGTCGGAATCTCGACCTCCTCGTTCTCCTTGCGAATGTAATCAACTATTTCTGCCATCCCGTCGTATTCAATTATACTACCATCAAATTCTATGTGATTGTCTCGCACAAAGACATGTCCTTCTGCGAATTTTTGGGCAATTTGCATAATATGCAATTTTTGCTCCTCTGTTTTTGCTTGTAACATATAATGCTATTTTTGTGAAACCTATATACGTTCAAACACAACTTCCTTGCCGTCTTTCCTTTCGTCGGAGTGACACGCAAGCATGGCACAAGAACCTTTGTGCATATTTCCTCGGAAACAACACGAAGAACAAGCACCGTAGTCACTATTGGGCACTATGGGGTCTTTTCTCCAATACTTTCCATCAGCCTCATGTACTTGAAACAGACCGCGACCGATACTAAAGACGGCATATTCTTCGTAGTAACGCTTCTTCTTTCCCATAATTCAAAACTCAGTCTTTTACGTGTTTATCCACGAACTCCATCCACTTAGCAAGCCCAATTACCAAAGCAACAACGAATAACAATGTGCCAAAGAATGCCAACACACCTTTCAGTCCCCACGAAATCCACATAAGAACGAACAACACCGCACAAAGAGGGGATATGATTATCAAAATTTTCTTCATAATCGTATTATTTTTCCTGTGAAACTTTTCATTTTCTAAACACATGCTCGCCTATAAGTTTGTCCATATCCAAACCCAAACTGTCAATATCAGCAAGGTCTTCCATGTCTATGGAATAATTGTAGTGTCGCCAAATACGACCCAATACATCAAGAAAACACTCATCAGGAACATCCACAGTCCCATCTGCAAACTTTTTCCCAAACGAATATGCGTTTATAACCTCTAATTGTTCTTCGTTTACAACCATAGTTCTTTGCTTTTCGTGAAACTTTCCGCAAAGATACGCACAATAGCAATACAAACAACAAAACATTAACCATTTTTAGGTTAAAAAACACAAAAGCCATTTTTAAGCCCTACAATCGCTTAAAATTATTTCACCCTAACAACTATCCACACAAAGCAAGAAAAGCCGTTAGAAAGCCTAAAAAGTGCCTTATTTTAAATTCTACAACCCATCAAGGCTTATCCTAAAGTAACTTTCAAGAAATTCCTTGCACGTTTGCTTATTTTCAGCATCATCGAACAAAGAAAAACCTTTTTCTGACCTACGAGGCCATTCTTTCCTAAACTCTTCTATCGACGTAAAGAACAAATTGCAGGTAAACCACTCAAACACGTCATCAAAATATTCATGCGTCTTAACATCAGGATGAGTGTCAAGGTATCGCTGACCATAACGACACCAGAATCTAACCATCTTTGGATGTAACTTGAAATCTTCTATGCGCTTCTTGTAGTATTGCAAAGGGCAACCCATACAGCCCAAACGTCTTTCGACATGAAAATTACCTTGTTCGTCATAATACAACGGATGACACTTAATGCCACGCTCCTGTATGTACTCCTCAATATCCTCGTCAGTCCAATTCAACAACGGATAATACTGCATTGCTCGACCACGACCATTGTACGTGACTAAATCTTCATCACAAGTATATCGCTTCGCACGCTTGACACTTTCACTCTTCCTGACACCAATCAAAATGTAGTCCATGTAGTATTTCTCTTTCAACTCACCACAACAATGTCTTGTAAACATCGTCGGAAAACCACTTCGGAGTATGCAATCAGCAAAATTCCGCTCTGGTCTTATAATCTCAACACCTTTGTCCTTGCAGTGTTTGAGCGTGTAAGGAGGGTCTATCGTTGTGCAGAAATGAAAAGCCTTAACCTCGACTTTCGGATTCGACGTTCGACATAAATCAAGAAGCACATCAGAATCTTTTCCTCCGCTATAGCTGCAACCAAGCAATTCGCCCTGACACCTTGCATGACGGTAAGCATGACGTATCAATAACTGACTTTCTATAACTTTATCCTCTAACTCCGAACGCATAATAAACAATTCTTCTTTTTGTGCGACAAAAGTACATAAAAGATATAAATTTACCAAGAAAACAAACACAAAAATTCTAAAACGTATTTTAAGGCGTTCTACGGCACTTTTTTAAGCAAAGACTAATAACTATACCATTTTTGGATTCATCGCGCTCTACGAGCCCAAAAATGGCCTTAAATCGAATTCTACACCACCATGCACAACAACACAAACAAAAACAATACACAAAAACCCGATTTTTTCGATTTTTTCCTCGCGCGCACACACGCACACATATACGCAAAACAAAAACCGCCACCGTTTCACAACGACAGCGGACAAAAAATAACGAAAAATTATGGTATTAACCAAAACACCAGCGCAAAGGTATAAACTTTTTATAATATATACAAACATAATAGTAATATCTTATTACTGTTTAACTTTTTTTCTTTAAATTTTTTTTTCTTCAAAAAATGTTGTTTGCACCATGCTCTTTTCACTCTGGCGAGCCCCCCGTCCCCGTTCATCGTTAACGGTTAAGAAATGCCCGCCACGCCCAAATTTAAACGCCTGTTATTTTGCCGCATTAATATCACTCGCAAACGTTCATTTGTGAAAAATATTGCCTGTATACACATGCGCGCGCGTACGCGTTCACACGTTCAAGCGTTTGTGGGTGACGCCTATTTTTTTGGCCGCCTGAAAAAGAAAAACGCCGACATTTGCACATATATTGTTTTCCTTATTTCTTAAGTAATACAAACATTAAATAATATTGTACCTTATTGTCTCGTAATTACATGTATTACTTTTCAATGTACATTATATATATATAATATATTATAGTGTACTATTATACTATTACAGTATAACAATAACCACTTTATAAAACTGCACATTTTTAGCTTTTTGTGCAAAGATTAAATATAAAAGCAATTAATAAAAATTATTTACACGATTTTCCTTTATTTATCGGTGTTTCACGCAATTTTAAAACGTGAAACAATAGATTTTGTCTAAATAACAAATATGTAACTACTTTAGAATCAATAAGTTAGCCTAAAAATTTACCTTAAAATTCGTGTAAACATTTTTTACCCTATTGCACGTTTCAAAAATTCGCCGTATCTTTGCACCGTCGAAACGAAACAAAAAGCGTTAAGACAAAAAATAGTATTAATCATTTAAAACATTTAGAATTATGAAAGCAAAAGAATTTAGCGTCATCGTTAAGAGCGCAAAGTGTGAGTTAAAGGGCACATTTACGAGCCCGTTTGTAATTTGCAACCTTTTGAACAAGGCCGCAAAGGGAGATTTTAGCAAGGTAGCTAATTGCAGCGAGTTAGACCGTGAAAACCTTGCAAAGGTTGCAAAGGTTGTAAAGGGCATGCACGGCCAAAGGTACGCATTCGACATGTGTCTTTTTGAAAAAGACTACAAAGGCCGATTTGTGTCGCTTTCACCCTTTAAGGGCGAAAAGGAGTCGTTGACGGTGGACTATATCGACACAAAAGAAGGTATCTCAGTGTGCGTGCTCACCGACGGCAAAGGCCGTGAAATCATCACGGACAAGGCCGGAATGCTTGTAACATGTACCCCTATTTCCCTCACCGTTTCCGGCGTATTTGCCGCATTTGCTAAGGTTGCAAGGGTTGAATTGTCGGCAAACGAAAAGGCCGCAAAGGACGCCGAAAAGGCCGAAACAAAGGCCGCAAAGGAATTTGAAAAGGCCAAAAAGGGCATAATTAGCGACTACAACAACGGTCTGTACGGTGAAAGTGAATTAGCAGCACGTTTGCAGGAATTGCGCGAAAAGTACGGCAAATAATGCCGTGCGAGTGAAAGAGTGTGCGGCGTGTCGGTTTTCCGGCGGCGTGCCCGCAAAGGGGCGCACACTCACAAAAAGGGCGTTAAATAGAGATTTGGCGTGCCTTCGCCTAAATAGGCGGCAAAGTAAGTTAAAATTTATTGTCATGCGCAAAGGGCGCAAATTGGGTGACACAAAAAAACGCAAAGTGCGTGATGTTTCCATGCGACATTAAAAAGTAGATGAACGGCGCAAGTTTTGAAATGATGACACAAGCCGAAGGGTGCAAGGCTACCACATTTGTGGCGGGCGTTTACACAATAGAAAGCAACCGACATTTTTTGCGGGCGTTGTTTGCAGTCATGCGTTTACATGACTTTGCGAGTATTTAGCCGACTGCGTGCGGTGTGTAAACGTGCAAGCTGGGGCACGGTAGGGAAATAAAATAACAGCGTGTGCGTATTTGCATGCACGGTGGTTTACGGCCGACAAAAAACCGTGTCGGTGGAATATGTGTGCAATTACTGCAAACGTGCCGGAGCGGCACACGCTGCAAAAAAACAAATAGCAGGAATATGACAAAGAAAGAAAAGCGGGCACGGCTTGCGTATTTGCGCACGTGCACAAAAGAAGAATTAATGATGCTGTATTATGCACACAAAAAAGAATGTGCGCAAAAAAACAGCATGATTGAAGACGCGCGTATTTTCGACACGTGCAAAGGTAAGCGCACGCCAAAGAAGGCGCGCAATACATTCAGCAAAGAAGAATTTGGCACGTGCGGCACATGCACGAAGGTTATGCGTTTTGCTGGCAGCAGGGAAACGTGCGTGTACAAAAGCAGGAATTTGTATTAAGTATCAAAATAGTATCAATTTTAAAACAGGAATTATGACAAAGCAGGAAGTTATTGCAGGCTACATGCAAGCAGAAAAACCGTATGAAGTTTGTGCGCATACTTGCATGGGGGGCTACATGGAGTTTATGCGCCTTGAACGTAGCATCATGTTTGAGGAAAATGCAAAGCAGATAGCAGATACCTATGCAAAGTCATGGGGCAAAAGCGACAACATAAAAGGTATATGTGTGCGAAAGCACGGTGTTGTAATATACGAGATAGCAATATAGTATCACTAAAACATCAAAAGCAATGGAGTATTATAGTTTGTATTTTGGCAGCGGTGCAGGCACATGGTTGCGTTATGCGACATTGTTGCAAGCATTGCAGAAGCGTGACGAATTTGCAGCACGCACGCATACATGCTTGAAAGACTGGCATATTGTTCAGTATTTTCGTGGGTATTGGTATAGTATTAACTAAAACATAGAAAAGATTATGCGGTACACGATTAAGTTGGAGTTTGCGGGCTGTATGATGCCCGTACATGAGATTGCGAAGGGCTTCGGCCTCAACGTGAAAAAGAGCTACCCCAGCAGGCAGCAGGCGCAAAGCGTGTGCGACCATGTGGGTGCAGCACTAATTGCGTTTGGTATGAAGGAAGTGAAATTGTGGACTTTAGCAGCAGAATGATGGTAAACTTTGCATTATTCATGATGTTGCTCGGGTGTCTGGCAGGCATCCGGGCGTTATCTTAATTTATAGGCAGTGGCAGGACTGTGCGGTGTTCACACTCTGCACGCCGCCCGACCGATAGATTTTCAGTATTAACTAAAACATTTAAAGCAATGAAAGCATTTATTTTCAAGGTGACTTTGGTCACAGGTATGGTAATCGTGTGCAATGGTATTGGCACGAATGTAGA